>Ga0126326_1000188_pt1 | contig 27556 bp, 19 predicted proteins | sample InaspJWI67metaG_FD_94485 | JGI IMG/M metagenome (GOLD analysis project Ga0126326, IMG submission 94485) | Marine gutless worms symbiont microbial communities from Oahu, Hawaii - Inanidrilus sp. 1 OAHU.JWI-67 metaG | ecosystem: Host-associated > Annelida > Digestive system > Unclassified | place... | reverse complement strand
TTCTTTGGCTGCTCTTTGCGGCTTGGGATAATGAAGAGCCGTTTCATGTGTTGGTACACAGACAGTATTTTCAAAGAACATACGCTTTTTTGCATAAAAAAAAATAATATAGCGGTTGTCACAAGTTACTTTTACCTGGAAATGTCATAAGAACCTCCTTATTTTGTAAAGGCTCAAACGGAACGTATTTATGACAACCGCTATAACTCGTACGGATGAAGATTAGTCGAGAGGAAATTTATCAATGGTGACTGAAATACAAAAGCTAGCAGAGAAATCCAAGCCCGGATGGCGGTTGAAACTGGGGCTCATCATATTTATCGTCGGGTTTACAAGTCCGCTGCTGATTCCCCTGGTAACGGCTTCTGATCTGCCGATCCAGTGGAAAGCGATCATTTCCGGGGCACTGGCGGTGGGCATTCCCGAAGTGTTCAGCATAGCGGCCATTGCCATCATGGGTAAATCCGGCTTTAATTACATCAAAGTGCGCTTTTTCGGTTTTATCAAAAAACACGGTCCACCGGATGTTGTCAGCCGCACCCGGTACCGTATCGGCCTGATATTGTTTGGGCTGCCCCTGCTGTTCGCCTGGCTGGCACCATACATAACGCAGCTGTTCCCTGGTTATAACGTACAACCGTTATTGGTCAACATTGTCGGTGACCTGATGTTTATATCCAGTCTGTTCGTGCTGGGCGGTGATTTCTGGGACAAAGTGAGATCGCTGTTCATCCATGAGGCCCGGGCCCAGATCCCAGCGTAAGCGTATGATAGTGTCGGGGTAACCTGAAAGAATTTGTGCAAATTATGCTTGACTCAAAATTGCCTCACGCAAAGCCGCAAAGGCGTTAAAATTTCATGATCTTTCTTAGCGTCTTTGCGTGAGAATCTAACAATTTCGCCATAATCCAGTGATTACAAGGCTGTTTCCGAAAGAATAACTTATCCTTAGCGATAGTGACTATTGACTTGTACGCCATTCCGAGTCAAAATTAAGATACGCCAGTCAGGTGCACACGATCGATGAATCGCTTCGACCTGATTGGATATCAACCGATTGAAACTGAGATAACCGGATGTAGAAAGGAGACGCATGTATGAAAAAAGCCATAATTAATGCCGTGGCGGTCTTGATGATTCTTGGAATTTCAATCTCAGTTCAGGCCCAGGAAGTCTATCCACTCGGATATGGAAACATCGCCTTCAAGCTGGACTATTTCAGTCTGGACGATAAAGTCTTTCAAGGCGCAAGCAAGAACAGTGGACTTAGCTTGGGATTTGAAATCTACGGGCAAATAGTTTCCGGATTGTATGTCGGCTATGAGCTGGCCTTGGCGACCCAAACCGCTGATTTTTCGAACACTGCCAAAGTCGAAACCACTTATGTCCCAATGGAGCTGAATCTGAAGTACATATTTGGATTCGGTCGGAGTTTTCGCTGGCACATCGGCGGTGGGCTTTCGTATAATTATGGCGAACATAAAGTAAAGTCGACCGGCATCCCGCCTCCGACGAAAGCCAGTGATTGGATGGGCGGCGGACAAATTTTCACGAACTTCAGCTGGATTATCAGAAATACCTTCATCGGTTTCGACATGAAATATCAGGTGACCGGAGATTTCGAGAAAACTAATTTTACTTTCGACAATTACAGGATCGGTGGCCATATTGGATGGATGTTCTAGCCCAGATATTCCATGAAAATGAACGCCCCGAACTCGTAAAATATCCGGTATATATCTTTTATTCAGCGAGGAGTTAAAAAGACGACCATTTTACTTCCGGGACAAACTCTGAAACACCGGTCCAGAGTAGAGATGCTTCTGAACAAATTCGAAACTTTAGGCGATGCAGAAGGCAAACGAAACAGAATCTCAGGCAAAACATGATAGAGGTGCAAGGCAGCTGCTTCGCCTGGAGCGCATAATCGATGTGGTTTATGCCATCGTTATATGGCGCATATTCATGCTGATTCCCAAACCTGATCAGGCAAACTGGGCTTGGAATGCCATCGGCCCTTTCCTATTTGACAACATTCTGACTTTTATACTGGCCTTTATTGCCGTTGCGATCACGATCATCTACTGGATTCAAAACAATGTGCTGCTCGGAAATCTGGAACGAACCGACGGTCGACACACGGCGCTGTCGATTCTGCAGCTCTTCTTTCTCCTATTGTTCCTTCTGTCCATCCGGCTTGGCATTGATCTGGGCGGTTCGGCCGGCACACGGGTATTAGAAAGTATCACAGCAGCCCTTGTGGGAATCTCATCGACCTGGGCCTGGGCCTATGCCAGGAAGAATCGCCGCCTGATCAGCGATGATCTATCGGATGTCGAAGCCCGGCGCATGCTGGACCGCACCATGGCCGAACCTGCTGCAGCGATAATTACGATACCGTGTGCTTTTATCGGACCATGGGCCTGGGAATTGGCCTGGCTTTCCTTAATACCAATTACTCAGTTTTTGAAGCGCCGACGACGAGAGCAGGACTGAGAGCTCGAAACGAATAATTCATAAGATCGCAAATGGCACCTCGCAAAGCTTCCTTTTTAGGAGGATTGAAAATTATGAATACAATATTATCCGGGCGGCTTTTCAGTCTGCTCATACTGGCGCCTTTGTTTATGCATTTGCTGTTGTTACCTGCAGAGGCCGTCAATCAGGGTTCCGAAGGACTGCCCGCTTCTTTGCAGCGATCAGATGAGTCCTGGACAGGTGATCTTAAAGAAATCCTCAAAAAGCGTCGCTTTATCCGGGTTCTGGTCAGCTATAACGCCACGAACTTCTTCATCGACCGCGGTCGTCCCAGGGGGCTGGAGTATGAATTGCTGGAGCATTACGAGAAGTTTCTGAATCAACAGCAGCCCAAAGGTTCACTCAAAGTAAAGCTGATATACCGGGCTCTGCCTTTTGATCGCTTGCTGCCGGCGCTGCTGGAAGGCCGGGGAGATATCGCGGCCGCGGGCTTGACAATCACACCGCAGCGCAGTCAAAAAGTGGCTTTCACCCAGCCGTATATCAGGAACATAAACGAAATCGCTGTTACCGCCCAAAAGGTAAAGGATTTAAAAACCGCTCAGGGGCTGTCGGGCCGCAGCGTTATCGTTGTGGCCGGCAGCAGTTATGTTCAGCATTTGGAGCGTTTGAACAAAGATCTAGCCCTGAAGGGTGCTGCACCGGCCAAAATCAAATCCGCGGATAAAAACCTGGAAGCCGAAGACATTCTCCAGATGGTCAATGCCGGCATTTACAGGTTAACCGTGGTTGACGAGCATGTAGCCGACCTTTGGTCGAAAGTGCTCAACAAACTTGTTGTGCGCAAAGACATCGTGATTAACCGCGGTGGGAACATTGCCTGGGCCGTGCGCAAGAACAATCCCCAGCTTTTGGCGAGCTTGAACAAATTTATCCGCAGCCATCGCCAGGGGACGCTCATCGGTAACATTCTGTTGAAGCGTTATTTCGATAATACCCGCTGGGTAAGGAATCCGCTGAAAGAATCAGAAGTGAATAAACTCAATAACCTGCGAAGCACTTTTCAAAAGCATGCCCGGCAGTATGGATTTGACTGGTTGAAAATTGCCGCCCTGGCCTACCAGGAGTCCGGCCTGGATCAGAACGCCAGAAGCTCCAGGGGGGCTGTCGGCATTATGCAAATCCTGCCCAGCACGGCAGCCGGAGCACAAGTGGGGATTGCGGACATAACCAAAGTGGACAACAACATCCACGCCGGTGTCAAATACATGGCCTTTTTGCGCGATCGATATTTCAGTGATCCGAAAATCAAACCTGTCGAACGGGTCGCCTTTACCATGGCGGCTTATAACGCCGGGCCATCAAGAATTATTCAACTGCGTCAAAGAGCTGCCAAAGAGGGCCTTGACCCCAACCGCTGGTTTCATAACGTGGAGTACGTCTCACGCCGGGTCGTCGGCAGAGAGACCGACCAGTACGTAGCCAATATTCACATGTATTACATCGCTTACATGACATCGGAGACGATCATTCGAAATAGAGAGAAGCAGACGAATCCCAAATCGTCAACCGGCGGGTAGTGATACGGGTAACAACCCTTTCCGTTTATTCAAAGCATGTAGTTTACTCCCAAGATTCAACGCGTATCCTCCCGTACTTTAGGCTCTAGAAGAAGGAGAAATGGAGATTTGGAGTGCTGTTATAATGGATATTTTTACCATTACTCCAATTCTCCAACACTCCAAGATTGCAGCTCCAATGGAATTTCAGACTCTTTACGGATTCATCAGTATATAATCGACCAATAATAATTATAACTAAATCTCAATAGGGAGGTTTTATATGCGTTCGAATCGTACCGGCACAAAAACTCTAGCAAATTTGATGATCGTTTTGTGTATTGCCGCCATGACAGCCTGCTCCAGCCACAGCGGCAAGATGGCCGGACAGGGTGCCGCAACGGGAGCTGCAGCCGGCGCCGTCGGCGGCCTGGTCAGTGCCCTTGTTTTCGGGGGCGACCCGGTGGACGCCGCCGCTCGCGGGGCAGTCTATGGTGGGACTACAGGTGCTGTAGCCGGTGGCATCGCCGGTGCGCGTGCGGATCAGGCGGAAAAACAGAAACGGGATGCTCAGCTTGAAAAATTGAAAAAGGAGATCGGTGAAGACGCCTACAACGGGCTTGAGGCCCTGGCCGATTGCAAACACGAGGTGGCATTGGGTTATGCCCGCACGGCGGCTAGATCTGACAATGAAGACTATGCCCTTGCCGGTCTATGGCTCGAAGTGCTTACCTACGGGGACAACCGACAGGAAGAAAAAGCACGGGCTCTGTTTCCGGATCTCGTCGCCAAAGACGCCAAGATAAGCTCGGAAGCCCAGGCCGAGGAATCTATGCGCAAGGCGCTGCAATCATTGATGGACATCCGCGCCGAGTACAATCTGCCAAAAGTGTGCAGTTAACCACAATATTTGCTAAGGAAAACCCGAACAATTCACGAATAAAAATACCCCGCAGTAATCTGCGGGGTATTAGTATTTAGGGCGATATCTTAACAATATTGAATTCGAGGAGGCAATAATGAATGTAAAAGGAATAATATCTACGACCGCACGTTTCATAATCATTTTCTTGAGTCTGGTTCTGGTACTGTCTGCCATCGGTGGCAATCTCACGGCGCAGGCAGCGGCGTCCGGTGATAGTAAAAATTCAACCCAGGAAGCAGAGCCCGATAAGAAGCCACTGGTAAAAAAACCCCCGGTTCTTGGTCCGGCCGATGACTTTGACCGCGGTGTTCCTCGCACAAGCGTCAAGGGATTTTTCAAAGCAACGCGCGATGGGGATTACGAAAAGGGGGCCAAATATCTCGACCTGCGATACCTTCCCAGAGGTATGAGTCAACAGGGACCCGAACTGGCGCGACAGTTTAAAGTTATTCTCGATCGAACCATGTGGATCGATCTGGACACCGTCAGCGATTCTCCCAAAGGCTGGCAAGAAGACGGGCAGCCGTCGTATCGTGACATTCTGGGACGCATCAAAACTCCGCATAAAACGGTCGACATTTTACTGCAACACGTACCACGCAAGGATGGTGTCAACATCTGGAAGTTCTCCAACCGAACGGTTGCGGATATCCCACATATGTACAGGTATTTCGGATTCAGACCTTTTGAAGAGTGGCTCTCGAAACAGTTGCCCGATTATACGTTGTTCGGCTGGCAGACTTGGCAGTGGGTGTTGTTCCTGGTATTTATCGGACTGGCATATATTGGCGCGCTGTTGCCGACCTGGTTTGCCGGTCTGCTCTTGCGTCAAAAAGACACTGAAATAAGGCTTCAGACGGCAAGGCTGATTACCGGTCCGGTCCGTATTCTAATCTGGCTGCTGCTTCTCGATGCCGGAATCTACTTCATCGGTCCTTCTGCTTCCATTCGCTTGGCGATGAAAGGCGGTACCCTGATAATCATTGCATTTACCTGGACGGCCATAGGGATTATCAACCTACTCTTCAATGGTTGGGCCGTGCGGATGCAAAAAAGCGGGCAGGATTCAGCTATTGTCCTGATGCGGCCGGTGAAAAAGATCATAAATATTTTTATTATCGTAATGGCGGTATTGCTGTGGCTCGACAATATCGGTTTCAACATCAGCACGCTGCTGGCGGGCCTCGGTGTCGGTGGTGTTGCCATCGCCCTGGCGGCCCAGGATACACTGAAAAATTTCATCGGCAGTATCATGATTTTACTGGACAAGCCGTATAAGATCGGCCAGCGCATCGTTATAAAAGGCCACGACGGCATTGTGGAAGAAATCGGCTTGCGATCTACGCGCCTGCGGCTGCTCACCGGACATCAAACAACCATACCCAATGAGGAAATGGCCAGAGCCGATATCGAAAATATCGGCCGAAGGCCCCACATCCGGCGATTGACCAACATCACCATAACCTATGACACGCCGCCTGAAAAAATCGAGAGGGCGGTGGAAATCATTTTGAAGATTCTTGAAAACCATGAAGGCATGATTCCGGAGTTTCCGCCGCGGGCCTATTTCAGCGAATTCAGACGGGATTCACTGAACCTGCTGGTCCTGTATTGGTATCATCCGGCGGATTACTGGGGGTTCATGGCGCACAGCCAGCAAGTAAACTTGCAAATCATACGGGAATTTGAAAAAGAGGGTATCAAGTTTGCTTTTCCGACCAGTACAACTTACCTGAACCAGGACAGCGTGGACCCGCTGCAGGTTCGCTTAGCCGATGGACCGCAGTTAACGCTCGACGCAGTTACGTAACGATAGAACTCGGCTTTGCATTAAAATAAACGCTATTTTAAGTGAAAAGGTCTTATCGAACATGAAGTTCCCCCAAAAAAAAAATAAATCCGTATCCCAATTTCCACTGTCGCGCGTGCTGGAATTTTTAGGCTCAGTGACGCCATTTGACATACTGGATACCCAGGAGCTGACCCATCTGGTATCGCGAACCGAGATTGCCTTTTTTCCGCGAGGACAACGCATCGTAAGCAAGGGGGATCCGGTCTATCAGCACCTTTACATTATCCAGCAAGGTGCCGCCAGAATCTCTCTGGTCGATGACCGCGGCCAGGAACTGCTGGTGGATGTCCGCGGCGAGGGCGACTACTTCGGGGCCAGCAGTCTGCTGGAGGAAAAGCCCCCCATGTTCGATATCTCCGCCCAACAGGACCTCGTCGCCCTGCTGCTTCCGGCGGAAGAATTGCAGCAGCTCGTGACCAAATATTCGGTGTTCGAGCGTTACTTCGGCTCTTCACTGGCCAGAACCATCCAGGCGGTGCGCCAGTCGGCCGATTTCCAGCAGCCTCCGCCGATCGGGCAAAACACTATTAACCTGGATGGGTTTATGTCCGGCAAAAACGTGGCCGACCTGATGAGCAAGGATGTGCTGATCTGTACACCGGAAGTGTCGGCGCAGACGGCCGCCCGCCAGATGGCGCAACGCCGCGTCAGCTCGATTGTAGTTTCCGGTAACGGTCTGCACCCGCTGGGCATCGTTACGGACAACGATTTGCGCAATAAAATCCTGGCTGCAGGGCTCAGCCCTGAAACGGCGGTATCTAAAATCATGAGCCGGCCGGTGCATGCCATCTCCGCCATCACCAACGTTTTTGATGCCCTTTTGTCAATGAGCCACCACGGCGTCAGGCTTTTGGTGGTAACCGAAAACGATCGCATGGTCGGCATCATTAACGAACACGATCTTCTCATGGAAACCGGCAGTTCCCCGGGCCGGGTTGTCGGTGAAATCGAACGGACATCTTCACTGGATACACTTATCGGCATGCGTCAAAAAATCGATCGTGTTCTGGAAATGATGCTGCGTCGCGGCGGACCGGTTAAACAGTTGGTCGCATTGGTTACCGAGCTCAACGACCGGCTAACGCTGCGGATTCTAAAGCTGGTCGAGCAACAGATGGAACACGACGGACTTGGCCGGCGGCCTGTTGCCTACAGTTGGATCGCCTTTGGCAGCGAAGGCCGGCGGGAACAAACCCTGCACACCGACCAGGACAATGCCCTGTTTTTTGCGAATATTTCGGCCAGGGATGAAACCGAACACAAAAAGTGGTTTTTAACGTTCTCGGAGCGGGTAGTAGAATACCTGGTGCGTTCAGGAATTCCCCGCTGCCCGGGCAACATCATGGCTTCCAATCCCCAGTGGTGCCAGACGGAAGACACGTGGCGGGCCACGTTTCAAGAGTGGATCAAAGAACCCAATCCGGAATCGCTGCTGATGACCTCCATTTTCTTTGATTTTCGGCCGGTTTACGAAGGCAACGGATTTCCAAAAGCCTTGCAGGAGTGGCTGCTCAAAACCATCCGCAAGAATCGCCTTTTTATCCGGTTTTTGGCCAAAGTTGCTCTGAGCAACCGGCCGCCCCTGAGCCTGCTCAAACGGATAGTGGTCGAAAAATCCGGTGAGCATAAAAATAAGCTGGATCTGAAAATGAGGGGTATTACGCCGGTGGTGGACGCAGCGCGGGTGCTCAGTTTGGATCTGGGTATAAAAACGCAGAATACCCTGGAACGTTTGGCGGAAATCAACCAGAAAGGCGTCATCGATACCGGCTTTCACGCAGACCTGCAAGAAGCCTACACGTTTATCGTCTATCTGCAGATCAGCCGACACCTGGACGCCCTGGCCAAAGGGGAAGAACCGGATAATTTTCTGGATCCGGCAAATTTGAACAGCCTGCAAAGAAAGATGCTCAAAGAAAGCTTTTCCGTGGTCAACCGCCTGCAGGAGACGATTGAATTTCGCTACAAGACCAGACTCGTGGAGATCTGATGCTCAGCCTTCTACATGCCCGTCTGCGCAATCATTGGATTCGAACCCGTTTACGGGGAAGAAAATTACATCCTCTGGCGGACACGAATCTGACGGCCCTGGATCACCTTAGCCTCAACCAAGAAGCTAAAAGTTTGCGCTACGTCGTCCTGGACCTGGAGACCACCGGTTTGAGCCATACGCGCGATCGGATCGTCAGCATTGCCGCCTTGCGGGTCGTTGATGGCCGCATCCCCCTTGGGGACGCCTTCAGCTCGCTGGTTAATCCGGGTCGCAGCATTCCTCCGTCGTCCATAAGGATCCATGGCATTGTTCCGTCCATGGTGGCCGGCGCGGCGTCATTTGCGGAAGTATTAGATCAATTTCTCCGCTATTTGGGAACCGACATCCTGGTGGGCTATCACGTGCGGTTTGATTTGTACTTTCTAGACATCTATATGAAGCAACATTACGGATTTCCCCTCCAGAACCTGGCGCTCGATGCGTCTTTGATGTGCAAGAAAATAGTCACGCCACAGCATATGGGGTCTTACACGCGCAGACACAGAGGCGATCCAAGCCTGGATGCGATGGCCCAACACTTCGACATCGAAATTGAACAGCGGCATACGGCTTTGGGAGATGCCCTGGCCACGGCGATGATATTTCAACGGATTCTGGCAGAGCTGGAAAAAAAAGGATCAGGGCGATTACGAAACCTTTTGTCCGTTAGCAGCCGCCTGCTATCCCCTCTTGGGTAGCAGAGAAAATCCACAGGTATGTTCTGGATGCTGGATCAAATCCGGCATGACGAAATCGGAGTTTTACGGCACCTTTAAAAGTGACTAAAGTTAAAAGTGTAACTAAAGTGACTAAAGTTATGGTGTCGCTTCGCTCCATCGTTGATATAAAATGATCGCGTTCTTTAGGACGCACCTTAACTTTAGGCATTTTAGGCACTCTCTTCTGTACAAAAAAGCCGCACTCTTATACCCCACCGCACCAGGCATAACCCGTCGGAAGGTACCAATAGTCCAAAGATCACTGCATATCCGCGCCGGTTTTTGACAACTGCTTCAGGATATTTTCAAGTTGTTCGAGTTCTCTTCCATAGCCGGCCCAATCCCCTTGCCGCAGATAATCCTTAGCTCGATTATAGTGATTCAATGCCCGGACACCAAGATCGGAAGGCTCGCTGGTTGCAGGCATTACCGCAGGTTCCTCCTTTCCAAGGGCTGCTTCAATCCGCAGGACCCGGCGCAATGCCTCGTCAAGTTTTTCCTCCATGACAACACGGCTGCCAAGCCCCACAATTACTCTTTTCAGTTCGGGCAGAGCGGCCGTCCGCACAACCGGTTGCTGTGCGGATTGGGTTGCCTGTTGCTGCTTAGGTTTCGCACCCGATTGCGGCGAACCAGCCGGCGCGGGTCCTTTCATCTCCTGTTTGGCCTCCAGATATATCGGCTCCACGTAGAGGAAGGCATCACTCACTGGGATCGCCAAAAGGTTGCCCCGGATGACCCTGGATCCGCGCTGATCCCAGAGGCTGAGTTCCCGGGAAATCTCCGTCTGTTGATCTACCCGGGCTTCGATCTGCATCGGGCCGTACACCAGCTTTTCCTTGGGCAGTTTATATACCAGGAGGTTGCCGTAGTGCGGTAGATCACTTCGGGCAGCCAGCCAGCCGATCATGTTGTCCTTCTTTGAAGGGGTATAGGGTAGCATCAGGAGAAACTCCTCTTTATCCTCTTCCGGAAGTTTTATGATAATATAGTAGGGCTTCATCCGTTGCCGGTTGTCACCGTACATTTCATCCGGAGGCTCCCAAAGGTCTTCCTGATTGTAGAATACCTGCACGTCCTGCATGTGATACCTCGCATACGTATCCACCTGGATATCAAAGAGATCCCTGGGGTAGCGGACATGCTTTTTCAGATCATCGGGCATCGCATCAAAAGGTTTGAAGAGATTCGGAAATATCTTTAAGTAGGTTTTGAGGATGGGATCCTGCGTGTCGATCATGTAGTAGACAACTTCCCCGCTGTAAGCATCGATAACGACTTTAACCGAATTGCGGATGTAATTAACCCGCCTGCCCTTGAAAAGAAGCTTGGATCGATTGGAATAGGGATACATGTTCGATGTCGTATAGGCGTCCTGGATCCAGAAGAGTCTTCCCTGCGAGACCACCAGATACGGATCGGTATCATAGGCCATAAACGGCGCAATGGCATTCACCCGCCGGTCGATCCTGCGGTTGAACATGATTCTGCTCTCTGGGCCCAGGTAGGTCGTGAACAGTATCTGGGGATCCATAAATTCAATGGCAAAAAGAAGTCTACGCATAAAAGACTTGATCAGAACCCCACCCTCTCCCTGGTAATCGGTGTAAACGTTTTTATCTCCCCTGGGAAAATCAAATTCCTGGGTCCGGGTTTTAATCAGGACGTATTCATCGGTTTTTTCGCCGTAATAGATCTCCGGCCGGTCTATCTTCAGGTTTATGTCCGCTGTAGGGGGCAGGTCTTTAATCATAAGCTGCGGAAGTCCATCTCGGGTGACCTCATTTACGGGACTCATGGCCAATCCATAGCCGTGGGTGTAGATCAGGTGCCGGTTGACCCAGGTCTTGGCCTGGGACGGCAGCTGGTTTACGACCAGCTCCCGTGCGGCCAGCATAACCTGTCGATATTGGTTGTCGATCCGGTAACGGTCCACGTCCACATTGTTAAAATCGTAATAGAGCCGGATGGCTTGAATCTGCCGGTAGGTCTGAAGCAAGGGGCGCTCGTCCCATATCCTGATATTCTGGATGGTTACGTTGTGATCTTTGATGTCATCGGAAGTCAACTCGTCTTTAACCTCAAAATTGACTTCTTTGATATTGTTCAGGTTGTAAGCCTTGCGGGTGAAATCAATATTGTAAGCGATGAAAGGCGACTCCTTGGCAAGTTCATTCGGTTTGACCACCGTTTTCTGTACTAGAACGGGAAGACCGAAAGTCAGGATTAGAACGGCGACGATCCATACCCCGCCGCTTAAAAGGAGCAGTTTTATCCTCGGTCTGAAAGCATTGTATATAAGAAACAGACCCCAGACAACGGATATCACCGTCAAAATTCGGTAGACGGGAATCCTGATGTGGATATCCGTGTAACTTGCGCCGAAGGCAGGTCCCTGAGTGGAATAGAGAAGACCGTATACTTTGAGATGATAGCCCCAGGCAATCAGCAGGACGATGATCCCACCCAGCACAAGGAGGTGGTTTCCGACTTTTTCCGCAATCTTGATCCTCGGCAAAGAAATCGGTACATCCTCGGCCAGCAGGAATTCGCCGATTATCTGAAGCCCGCCGTCTTTGATGTACCATACGATGGTCACCATTGCGGCAAACAGAAACAGGATGAGCAGCTGCTCCCGGACAAACCCGTAAAAGGGAAGCGAGAACACGTAAAAACCGATGTCCCGGTTAAATACGGGATCCGTGCTGCCGAAAGGTTGCTGGTTCAGGTAGCTGAGCACCAAATTCCACTCGGCCGAACTCCTCGATGCAATCACGAAACTGACGACCAGGATACAGATCAGGATAAGGTTCGTCAGGTATCTGCCGGAGATGGCTGCATTGCCGAAGGCGAGGGTTTTTTGTTCGCCCCCGATGTATAAACGCTGTGCCGCGTAAAGATTAACGGCCAGGATGGCGAATAAGAGGAGCCAGATTACCGTGGCCAGTCCGAATTTGCCCAGTATCATGGTCCAGAAAACCGGCGCAAAGTCCAGGTTCCTGAACCACAGCCAGTTAGGATAGACCGAGATAACGGCCCATAGCAGGATCACCACCAGTATGGCCAAAACGATCAATAATTTTTTCATACGCTTAAACTCCAAATTTATCATATTGATTACAGCGTCTAAAAGAGGCTTTTCATGAGCAGCGATAATAAGGCTTAATGCTGTTGAGTGCAAGCATTATTCCCAGCGCTGAAAAAAAACACCCCACAGCAAGATTTCAGCAGGCCGCCTTCGACAAACTCGATACTTTAAATCGTCGAAAGCAGTCCAGGTGCTGCGAGGTGTTTGCAAAATTGTATGTCAGCGAATCCGCCTTCACATACCTAGTTTCCATCCAGAAATGGCCCTTTTTCTCCCGCCGTTGGCGGGATTCTCCGCGGGCATAAAGCATAGCGCGTTGGGCATAGTGCATAGCGTTAAAGGAAAAGACAGTGTAGAGAGTTCTTTGAGGATTTTGCCCTTTGCTCCATGCGCTCTGCGATATCGCCTCGTCGTAAACCCCTGCCCGCCATCGCGAGCCGCTCAGGCGAGGCGGGCGGTCTTGTGCGGCTTGTTGAACACATTAATGAAAAAAATCAAGGCGCGAAATCCCGCCGCCTGGCGGGGCTCATCGAAAAAATTGCTCATTTCCAGATTGGAAACTAATTTGTGCCCGGTTTAATATCCGGATTGGCAATAGTAAATGAATTCATATAACAAATCATTCGTTTAGGCTTCGCCTGCGAGCACTTCTGCGTCATCCGGGATCTCGTCGATCACATGGTGTTTCGGCGGATATTGACTTTGCGTCGCCAGACTCACCGCCACCATGACAATCAGAGAAACGACCGGCGGTATTAAGGTATCCAGACCGGCCAAATGCTCGGGAATCTGATAGAACAGGATTAAGCGCAGAATCGAGCCAACAATTATGGCGGCCAATGCCCCGGGCGTATTGGCCTTCTTCCAGTATATACCCAGGGTCAGCGGAACCAGACAGCCGGCAAATACCACGTCAAACGCCAGAACCAACAGGATTCCCGGCTCAGGTTTTACAATAGCTATATAAATTGCCAAGGCAACGACCGGTATGGCCATGATCCTGGCGATTATGAGCAGCTTGCGGTCGGAAATTATCTTGGCTTCTTCATCAGATATTTCTCGGCCCTCATTTTGTCCCAGAGCTTTTCTTCTTTTTTCCAACGGTAGCAGGACGTTCCGCTGCAGTATATTCCGGCCCAGCACGGCAGACACGCCGAGTATCCCGCCGTCAGCCGTCGACGCTCCGGCGGCGATAATGCCGCCCAACATCAATAACCCGAACATGAACGGGACCATATCCTGGGCGATAGTGGGCAGAATCATTCGCGGATCGGAAATTTCCGGAAAAAACGTTAATCCCATCAGGCCCATATAGGAACAGACGATACCGGTGATGACCGTTCCCACCGCACCGTAGAAACAGCTTTTTTGAGCTATTTCAGGAGTTCTGGCAGCAAAGACTCGCTCCATGAAATCCAATGCGACCACATCACCAATAGCCAAAGCCAGGATGCCGGCCCAGTTTAGCAGGGCACCATTGTTGATTGAATATAAACCGCTTAAGTCCACGAAATTATCCGGTATGGCGGCCGAGAAGTGGCCCCAGCCATAGGTGCCGAGAAGATAGAAAAAACCACCCAGAAAGCCGATCATGGCCGGATAGATCTGCGCTATATCGGTGGAGGCACACGAGTAAAGCCCACCTGAAACAGTGTATATCATGATGAAGATCGCAATGATTATCAGCGCAGTGACATAATTGATATTGAATATAATCGATACGATCCAGGCGGCACCGGCAAAGTTGCCTGCAACCAGTATGGAAAAACTGAAACACATGAGAAGTCCAACAATGACTTCCGTAAGCCAGTTAAATCTTCTAAAGTAAAAATCAGGTAAGGTGAGCATGTTCATCCGGTTCAACGGTTTGGCGTAGAAGAGCCCGACTACTAAAAGACATAAGGCCAGGCCGAAGGCGAACTGGAATCCAGCCCACCATCCGCCGCCGTATACCCCTGCGGTATTGCCCATGGTGGCGTTCGCATCCAACGATTGGGCCAGAAGCATGGTTCCCACCAGGAAAAAAGGCAGCGTTTTGCCGGCGATAATATAGCGCTTACCGCTTTTTTGAACCATGTAATACATGGCTACGCCCAGCACAAAAAATATTGCGATATAGATAATAAGACCAGTTCCCATGGCTGTCATAATAACTACCTCCCTATATTGTTAATTGAGCTAAGTTAGAAATAATACGGTATTGCATAACAAGTATACTCTTCATAGCTTTTGATATAAGGGTTGCAAGTTTCGGTAATGTGAACACAATTTTAATGACATGCACCGCGTTGATAAGATGTATCGTTTCAGTGGCCGAAGTACATAGAGCTTTTCAGTGAGTATCAATAAAGCACCGGTTTTAAAGGGGTGTGACCTGGCGTATGGAATTGGGACTACAGCTAAAAGTAGGGTGATGTAGATCAAAAGCGTTACCCAATTAAAAGGGAAGGGTGTCATTTTCCTGTCTTTCCAATAAGACGGGGATTCAACGGATAACGGCAAACCTATTCGCCGGAATCCGGCGCTCGGTTTAAATCAAGCTTTTCCTGCTTTGTGCGATAACCTAAAACCAGCAAATGGATCCCGTCTATGAGACTGTATCTCACGAAAGGGATCCATTTTACCGGTTATCTTAATTGGACAAATCAAAACAGTTTAGTGAACAGTATGACTAATAACCTTCAACCTGGTTCGGGAAGTAATCCTCACAACCCCCCTCACGATATACGTCCAGCGTAGTGCAGTGAAGGGCGCCGCCGAACGGGATCACCTTTTCATATGGAATCGGGACAACTTCCATCCCGAGTTGGTCCAGCTGCTCGCAATACGCCGTTTCACCGGCTTCGACAAAGACTGTCTTCGGGTCCATGGAGAAGGTGTTCATCGAAATCCAGGACTTGCCCTCGTACAGCCCGGTCAGGTAGACCTTGTTTTTATGCACGCGGGTCGGCCTTGCCGCCGGAATCAGCTCCCAGTCGTTCTTCTTGAACAGTTCCCATACCTCCGGTGTGCGCGGTGCCCAGTCCGGATTGTACATGGCCAGGCCCGGTCGCAGCGGCACAAGGTTCACGTCGATGTGCCACGGATGGTAGTTGTCCGGATGGTCTTTTTCTTTGGGGGTGTCGAACAGCACGTGGTGCAGACGCAGACCGAGCGCGGCGCACATGCGCTTGAGCCAGTCCATACCGCCTTTGTTCGTCACGCACGAGCCCTGGTGGAAAATATCCTTTCCAAAACGCATGGCATCGGCGGCATCCCACAGGGGCTCTTTTTCGGTCAGCTGGAATTCCCAGTCGTACAGCTTCTGGCGCTTTTCGTCATCGGTCCAGGTGTTTTCGAAATCATAGTAATAGTTTTTCACATAGGACTCGTCGGTCAACATCGGCAAAGGTGCCGCAAAATGCACACACTCGGGATCCTCTTTGAAGTAGCGCTCGAAGATCGGACGCAGGTTAAAACGCTCGAAGACGCGCGAACGACGGACGGTGGTGGCCTCAATGATATAGTTGCCGTGAATCATCGTCACGTCGCGCACGTTGTTGACACCGTGGGCGTTTAACTGGACCCAGCCAAGCGGTGATGAATAGGGTTTGTTAAACATGAAAGGTTGGATATCAATCCGTTCGACGATGGCGCCCCTATCTTCAATCTGCTTTACAAAATAATCCATCTGCTCATTGGCTGCCGCCACCATCTCTTCCGGAAACGGTCCGTAGGAACCCAGCGGATAGCCGCCAAGCGGAAGATCATACCACCAGGCCGGTTCCGGAGCGGGAACATTCGTGCCTTCCGGTCTTCCGATGATTACACGTTTTAGCGGGTCCCACTCGTTCCATGAATTTACGATCTTTGCCATTGCCTTGTTCTCCTTTCTTTAAATTACGGTTGTCTAATTCTTACCTTCTTTAACCATATTTCTCTTATATACAAACGATCAACCCAGTTCGTGCTTTTTAACGAAATCATCCAGCACGCCCACTAAATCGGGCCTCCCGATTTCCTGAAGGTTGTAGTACACGCGGGTGTTCGGTTTTTCGATTTTAATGATACGGTTCAGATCGATGGGGGTTCCGATAACCACGGCATCACACTCGGTTTTGTTTATGGTGGTTTCCATGTCTTTGAGCTGCACCTCGCCATACCCCATAGCCGGCAGCACCGTTCCGATATCCGGATAAATCTCGAAGGTTTCCGACAGCCGGCCCACGGTATACGGCCGCGGGTCAACCAGGCCCGCCGCCCCGAATTTCTGGGCTGCCACCACCCCGGCGCCGATCTTCATCTCGCCATGGGTCAGAGTCGGGCCGTCTTCCACCACCAGAACCTTTTTTCCCCGGATCACCGACGGTTCATCCACGTCCAGGGTGGAGGCGCCGTCGACAACAATCGCATCCGGATTCTCCGAGGCAATATTCTGGCGCACGATTTCGATGCCTTCGGCATCCGCACTGTCCATTTTGTTGATCACCACCACATCTGCCATCCGTAGGGTCACATTGCCCGGATAGTAAGTGAGCTCATGACCCGCCCGGTGGGGATCAACCACGGTCACATGTAGGTCGGATTTGTAAAACGGAAAGTCATTGTTGCCGCCGTCCCAGAGAATGACATCGCAGCCGTTGGGGTCTTCTTCGGCGGCGCGTACAATGGCTTCGTAATCGACACCGGCATATATCACATTGCCGCGTACGACGTGCGGTTCGTATTCTTCCATCTCCTCCACGGTGCAGTTGTGTTTTTCAAGATCCGCCAGCTCCGCAAATCGCTGGACCTTCTGGGCGGCGATGTCGCCATACGGCATGGGATGGCGGATCGCAACGACTTTCAGTCCCTTGTCCATCAATATTTCTATGATTCGCCGCGAGGTCTGGCTTTTGCCGCATCCGGTGCGAACCGCTCCCACCGACACGACCGGCTTGGTGCTTTTTACCTGGGTATCCTTGGGCCCAAGCATGACAAAATTGGCACCGGCTGCATTGACCCGGGCGCCGACGGCCATCACGTGTTGATAAGACACATCGCTGTAGGAAAACACGCAGTCGTCTGCATTGAGCTCTTTGATCAAACGCTCAAGGTCCTCTTCAGCATGAATGGGAATACCCTCCGGATACAGCTCCCCGGCTAATTCAGCCGGGTACTTGCGTCCTTCGATGTCCGGAATCTGGGCGGCGGTGAAGGCAACCACATTATAGTCCTGATTTCCTCGGTAATAGGTGTTGAAATTGTGAAAATCTCTTCCGGCCGCTCCGATGATGATAACGTTCTTCTTCGGCATAATTTTTTCCTCCGTAACAAATTAATAATTCGAATATCAATTATCGAAAATCTATCAGATAATTTCCGTTCCGGCCTGGCCTTCGATCGCTTTTTCAATATCCTCCAGTTGGCAGATGATGCCCCGGTTACCGGTATTTTGGGAAAACTGGATGACGGCTTCTACTTTCGGTCCCATGGACCCGGTTGGAAAATGACCCTCCCGGATATATTGCGCCATCTCATCTGCCGTGACTTTTCGCAGGATTTTCTGATCCGGTTTTCCCCAATGGATCGCAGCGCCTTCGACATCTGAGGCAACCACAAAGATGTCCGCCTTTATTTCCTGGGCTAGGATCGAACTGGCCAGATCTTTGTCGATGACCGCTTCAACACCGCGGAACTTGCGTGCCTTGCGAATAACCGGTATTCCCCCTCCGCCACAGCAAATCACGATAAAGCCCATTTCGATGAGCTTCTTTATTTCCCGGCGCTCCACGATGGAAAGCGGTTTGGGTGAAGCCACAACCCGCCGGTGGCCCTTGTCGGTTTTTACCATGTTGTAGGACAGGTTGGCCGCTTCTTGCTCGGTATAAAAAGGGCCGATCGGTTTGGTCGGGTTTTGAAAAGCCGGATCGTTTTCATCGACCACCACATAGGTAATCAGTGTGACGAAATACTGTCCACCATTACCGTCGATTTTCATCAGGGCGGTATCCAGCGATGATTCAATCATATAACCGATCTGTCCCTGGGTCATGGCGCCAATAATTTCCAGCGGCATCTTGGGAACCTCGTCACAGCTCTCCTGCTGCAATAGCAGGTTTCCGACCTGGGGTCCGTTGCCGTGGGTGATCACCAGTTGGTATTTACTGGAAAGTTGTGCAAGTTGTTGCATGGGCAGTTTGAGGTTTTCGAATTGCTCCTCAGCCGTCCCTTCCTGCCCTTTTTTAATCAACGCGTTGCCACCAAAGGCGATCAGTACAACCGGCTTTTTGGCCATTTTTCTATACCCTCGTAATATGAATATTCAGATTATTATCCCACCCGGATTAACCGGAATTGAATATTGAAGATTGACGATTGAAGATTTATGGTATCGCTTCGCTCCATCATTTTAATAATGGCTATGGTAAAATTGATGGAACTCCTTGAATATTCAATATTCAATCGAAAATATTCAATCGATTTCTTACAAACTGTTGTCAGAAAAACGCCCCTGATAGACTAAAGCCGACTCGACGTTGCCGGGCGCTTCAACTTCCCAGCGTGGCCACCATTACCGCTTTGATGGTATGAATTCTGTTTTCGGCTTCATCAAAAACGATCGAGGCTCCCGATTCGAATACCTCTTCGGTCACCTCCATCGACTCCAGGCCGAATTTCTGATAAATTTCTTCGCCGATAACGGTCTCACGATTATGAAAAGCCGGCAGGCAATGTAAAAATTTAGCATCCGGGTTGCCGGTTTTTGCCATGGCAGCCGCGTTGACCTGATACGGTTTTAACAGTTCAACTCTTTCCTTCCAAACGTCTTCAGGCTCACCCATGGAGACCCAGACATCCGTGTACAGAAAATCACAGCCTTTCACACCGCTCTCCAGTTCATCGGTGACGGTAATCTTGGCGCCGGTTTCCTTGGCGATCTTTTGGGCCTTTGCAATCAGATCTGCATCGGGCTGAACACTTTTCGGCGCTACGGATCGAAAATCCATACCCATTTTGGCCGCGCCGACCAGCAGCGAGTTGCCCATGTTGTTGCGGGCATCTCCCAGATAGGCAAACGTTACCTGGCTCAGCGGCTTGTCCGAGTGCTCCATCATCGTGAGAAAATCGGCCAGCACCTGGGTGGGATGAAATTCGTTGGTGAGACCGTTCCACACCGGAACACCGGCATATTTGGCCAACTCTTCCACTTTTTCCTGGCCGAAACCCCGGTACTCGATCCCGTCATACATGCGACCCAGCACCCGGGCCGTATCCTTCATTGATTCTTTGGTGCCCATCTGAGAACCTGACGGCCCCAGGTAGGTTACGTGGGCACCCTGATCATAGGCTGCGGTTTCAAAGGCACAGCGCGTGCGGGTCGAAGCTTTCTCAAAGATTAACGCAATATTTTTACCCGCCAACCGCTGCTGCTCGAGACCGGCATATTTTGCCTTTTTCAAATCCACCGAAAGCCCTAATAAAAATTTAATTTCCTGGGGACTAAAATCCAATAATTTCAAAAAATGCCTGTTTCTGAGATTAAACGCCATGCTTACCTCCTCGTCCGCCTCTGCGGTTTACTCTTTCAACTGCATTCCTTGGGTTCAGCGCACCATCCACCGGTTCGGAGGTCGCCGAAGACATAGAATCTGTTACTCTGAATATAGTAAAGAATACGCGCCCAGAGTTGGCTTTGATTTCACCCCAGCTTCCGGCCCGTAGAGCCTACAGCTCGGAGAGAGGGATGGAATTTACCTTCAGACATCGAATGGAATGATGGAATGGTGGAATAATGGAATATTGGTATAAAAATGGAAATTATCTTGATCTTAACCTCTTCTTTAGAAAATTGATCTAAAAAAGGTCTTATCATTTTGAACCCAATATTCCAACATTCCGGTATTCCATCACCCCAAGACATTTGTCTACAGCATAGCCAGCTGCCTCTGACCTGGCCCAGCTTCCGGCCTGTAGGCCTGCAGCCCGGAGGGAGTACCAGGATTTCTATGTTTGAATCACTAGGCGCGCTCATCAATGTCATCACCTTGGGGAACATCGAAGCATTTGCAAACGTCGCATGCCTTTTAAACGCGATTGAATCTGCTTCATACAAGGAGGTACCCACAAGGACGATTTTGTTTATCCATTGTTATAAGCAATATGTCCAAAGATTCACGTGTAGGGGAAAACACTGACTTGTAAACAGGAATTGTAGTGTATCGGATCTAGTTCAAGCAAATAAAATGCCAGAAGCGCTTTTGGATTAAGAAAAAATATTTGGATTATTTACAAGTAATTACAGAAGGATGCTGACAGGGTTTTTTGTAGAAGTCAAAAAGAAGTGTAGCACCTAACACATATGTAGCGCAACAAAACTGTGCGGTGCTACATATTGTCGCTTGGCCGATGAATATTGTATTTTTGAAGGCGACGGTACATGGTCCAGCGACTGAATCCCAGCAGACGCGCCGCCTTGGATATGTTCCAATCGGTATCTCCCAGGGTTTTTAAGATCATTTCAGAATCATCTTCCGACTTGTGTTCAGGAATTCTTTTATTTACGCGGATATAATTTCTGATGGCAGCCGGTATATGTTCCAATTCAATGGTATGATTGCGGCAAAGCACAAATCCTCTTTCCAGGGCGTGTTCCAATTCTCGAACATTTCCCGGCCAGAGATAGTCCATGAATTTTTCCAGAACCTCATCCGATACACCGCTTATATTTTTATCATAGCTTTTGCCGAATACCGTGCAAAAATGGTTTATCAGCAACGGAATATCCTCATACCTTTCGCGCAACGGCGGCATGGCAATCTCTATCACATTGAGACGATAATACAGGTCCTTGCGAAACTCCCCGGCGCTGATGGCTTCTTTTAGATTGCGATTGGTCGATGCGATGACGCGCACGTCCACTTTTCTCGGATTCGATTCGCCCACCCGGTCAAATTCCTTCTCCTGGAGCACCCTTAGCAACTTCAATTGGATCAAATGAGAGATATCACCGATTTCATCCAGATGAATTGTGCCGCCGTTGGCGGCCTCGAAGCGACCGATATTATCTCTATCAGCCCCGGTAAACGCGCCCTTAACATGTCCGAACAGCTCGCTTTCCAGAAGATTCTCGGCAAGGGCGGAACAGTTGACAGTTACAAAGGGACCGCTAGCCCGGGTGCCGGCATAGTGCAGAGCCCTCGCAACCATTTCCTTACCCGTACCGCTTTCACCCGTGATCAATACCGTCGTCGCCTGGTTGGCCAGAGTGGTCAAAAGATTGTAAATCTTTTGCATCTTCTCGCTTTTACCGACGATCTTCTGATAATGGTGCCGTGCTTTTAATTCCTTTTCGAGATGGGTCAAGCGTGTGATATCGCGAATAACCATGACCGCTCCCGTGAAGTTGCCTTCACCGTCCAGCAACGGTGAACAATTGACCATAGCCACCAGTTTATTGGGTTTGCCGTGTGCACATTCTATCTGATACTCCTTGATTGTTTCCCTATTTTTAAGGGTTTGCTGCAGGATTTCTACACACGATTGATCACATTCCCGCGTACAATCGGTAAAAGGCTGACCGGAGGCTATTTTAAAACCACAGATTCTTTCCGCTGCCTTGTTGGCTTCAATAACATTCATCTCGGTGTCAACGGTAATGATGGCATCCTGCACACTGCTGAAGATTGATTCCAGACGGCTGCGGTGTTTCTCCAGTTCGGCCTCGTAGTTCTTGTTTTCAATGGCGCGCGTTATGATCTGGGCCGCCGTGGTCAGAATGTACAGATCTTCATCAATCCATTTGCGATGGTAGCGACATTCATCAAATCCCATATACCCGTAAAGCTCGCCCTTGATAAACAGCGGAACAGTTAACGTAGATTTGACATCGGCCGCCAGCAACCGGATCCGCAGTTGATCGCCGGGGATATCACGGGTATCCTGAAAATTGATAACCTGGCCGTCCTTGAGCTGTTTCGTCCCCCATGGAATGGACATGGTCAATTCATTGAGCTCGGCCAGGGTTGTAATGCCGTTGGACACCCATTCATTGATACAATAAAAGGTGTTGGATGAGGTTTGATACCTGAAAATAAAGATACGACTCACATCCAGAATGCTGCCGATGCGCTGTAGAGAGGACGCCAGAAAATGCTCCAGATTATCGACCGATACTGCCCGTTCGGAAATGCCGGCCAGCATCTTTTCATAGGCGATACGCTTTTTGAGCTTTTCTTCCATCTGCATATTAAATGCCCTCTTTCAGAGCCTTTTGATCCTGTCTGCGGTTGTCCGCCAGAACATAGAGAAATTCTAGGCCCAGCGTGGCTGCAGCCAGAGCGGTAATTTCGCCGTGATCGTAAGGCGGCGAGACCTCGACGACGTCCATTCCGATCAAGTTACAGCCCGTTAATCCGCGGATTATCTTTAAAGCTGAATCCGTGGAAAGACCGCCGATGACCGGTGTTCCGGTGCCCGGTGCAAAAGCCGGATCCAGACAATCCACGTCAAAGCTAACATAGGCAGGATGGCGACCTACCACCCGCTTTATTTTATTTAACACCTCCCCGACATCACGATCCGCCACCCATCCCGCATCCAGAACCGTAAATCCATGGCCGTCCCGTATGTATTCGGTACGAACGCCGATCTGCACAGATTGCGGTACATCAATAATGCCTTCGTTTACAGCGTGGAAAAGATGGGTGCCGTGATGATATTGATCCGGCTGTCTTTCCGTGTCGGTATGGGCATCAAAGTGAATGAGCGCCACCGGACCGTGTTTTTGCGCATGCTCCCGCAGCAGGGGCAAGGTGATAAAGTGGTCTCCGCCAAATGTGAGCATGGTATTATCTGCTGCCAGTATCTTATGTGCGTGCTGCTGGAGCCGGGCAACCATTTGATCTCTTTCAGCCGGATTAAAATCAAGATCGCCGCAATCGACGACATTCAGGACATCGAATACATGAAAATTCCAAGGCCAGCGGCAAATCTCCCAGGCCAGATGCGCGGACATCTGCCGGATGCTTTCCGGACCAAAGCGCGCGCCCGGGCGTCCTGTGGTTGTCAGATCAAAAGGCACACCGCTGATGACCACATCCACCTCCGATGCCGTAGCATCCCGTGCCATTTTACAATTCATAAAAGTGGATAAATTAGGGATCGGCATTTCGCCGGTGTTGTCCGGCGCTGCGGTGGCTACCGACCGATCATTTTGTGACACGCCCATGCTCTTTTTCCCAGTTAGAGCTCCAATACCATTCCAATCTCATCACATTGGAAATATTTCGGGCAGCGACTGCATTCACCCCATACCTTCGCAGGCAGTTCCTCTCTGTTTCGTCTCCTGAATCCAAGGGTTTTAAAGAATTCTTCGGTCAAAGTGAAGGTGAATAAATGGTGTATGCCCAGTTGTTTGGCCTCTTCTTTCATGTATTCGACCAATTTGCTCCCCAAACCCAGGTGCTGGTAATCCGGATGAATCGCAAGTGCTCTGATCTCGGCAATATCTTCCCAAAGCACGTGCAGGCTTCCACAGGCCACAATCAGGTGCAGCACTTCCCTGGTATCGGTCAGGCTGCAAAGTTCAACGTTCCTGTCACTGGCGATGACAAAATCCCTGATGTTTTCATAAACATACTGGGGTCCTCTGGGAAGCATGAGGTTGGATGCTGCAAATCCATTGACCAATTCAAGAATTTCTTCCACATCCCTTATCTGCGCTTTCTCTATGACAATATTGCGTTCTTCTGTGTCATTTAATAGAACCCGTCGGAATTTTCCCGCAGGTTTTTTCTCATCCTGTTTTGGTTCCGGGGGCGGTTCGATATAGTCCATGGTTAATCACCCATAGGTGCTTAGAATTAATTTTTGCGCATTTTATGGTAAGAAAATTTTATTAGGCTATTTTCGCCACCTCGTAACAATTGAATATTTTAGATTGAAGATTGAAGATTTAAGGTATTCTTTCCATTTTAGATAAGGCCGGTGCACAACGACATCCACAAATATTCAATTTGCAATCTTCAAGTTTCAATCCCGGCTCGTCCGGGTTAGGATCGTTTAGCAGAGCTTATTTGTGCGCATTTTCATTGGAAATTATACGTTCGTATTCAGTCATGCCCATGATTAGTATCACATTATTCGCTTTGAATATCGGCAAGTTACTTCGCTCACCGAAAAATATGGCGCGTAAGTGAACCTGTGTCAAGCTTTAAAAATGTGGGCAGATCGGGTACCCGCAACGATGGACCTATACAACCGGCGGATCGAGTAGGCCCTATAAGCGTTAAGTCGCTTCAAAAGATGAACATCGAACATCGAACCACGCCATGGCGTGGTTGAATCAAAAAGGAATATCTAATCCGAAAATTCAATACCTATCTCTTCATTTTTTCTTATTCATTATTCGATGTTGGACGTTCGATGTTCGATGTTCATAAATTTTCAGTAAATTTTCCTCAATACGCCGGTGTAAAAATACATAACGCTTAAAGAAGACGCTCCATGTAATGAAGCTCACTGCAATTCCCGTTCCATAAACGGGGCCAGGGTATTTTGATGAAAGCGAATCGTGGTGAGTCTGGGGGGAGCGTGTATTGACCCTAATCGAGCCAAAAGGCTCGATTAGGGATACATTCGAATGGATGCACTAATTTATTGAACGATTATGAAAATTCATCCATGATTTCTTGTTCTACCCGGAAAAGATATGCGATCAATGCCGCGCGGATCCACATACCGCAACGCTCCTGCCGCCAGTAGGCCGCTCGCGGATCTTTATCAACCGCCACATCAATTTCGTACCGCCTGGGAAGCGGATGTAAAAGCACGCAATGAGGTTGAATAATGGAAAGATGCTGAGTCTTGAAGTGAAATTCGGGAAAGGTATCGGACTCGCTGGTTGGATCCTCGGAATATTCATTCTGGATCCGGGTCATATAAATGGCGTCCACTTCGGACATGACGCTTTCGAAATCTTCGGTTTCTTTAAACGGAATGCTGTGTTTGTCCAGAAAAGTTTTGATATCATTGCGCATTTTAAAAATTTCCGGTGACACGAAGTACAGCGAGACATCTTGATAATTTTTCATTAAGTAGCTCAGGGAACGAACGGTTCTGCCGCGTTTGAGGTCACCCACCATGGCAATTTTTTTACCGTCCAATCCACCGATTTTCTCGAATTCTCTTTGAAGTGTATAAATGTCGAGCAATGCCTGGGTCGGATGTTGATCCGGTCCGGAACCGCCGTTTACGACAGGTACCGGACGCTCCGTCTGATTCAGAACCCAGGCCGTTTTTTCGGCAAAGCCGGCTTCCGGGTGCCGTGATATAATCAAATCGACATAGCTGGCAAAGGTGCGGATGGTATCTTCTGGTGATTCACCTTTCACCTCGGAACTGGTGGACGTGCCCCGGCTTTCGGAAACACTCAACCCCAGAATGTAACAGGCATTTTGAAAGGACAGGAAGGTACGGGTCGACGGTTGCACAAAATACAGCATGGCCCTTTTGTGGGGCAGGAGATGTCTCAACTTTTTCTGGCCCATTTTTGTTTTGGCCAGCCTGCGGGTCATGTCCGCCAGATTACAGAGATAGTCCAGAAATGGGCGGTCGAATTGCTGCGCGTAAATAATGTCGAATAGCCTTTCATTCAATCTAAAATAGGCTGCCTTTTCATCGGCGGGCAGGGAATAAAACTCTTCCCATCCCTCAAACGTCTGTTGTGTCGGTTCGGCATACTTTTCCATTTTTTCACCTCTTATGGATTGATAATTGGGTTGGTGTGTTATCGCTCCTTTTGGGAGAAAATTTATCACCAACCATACAGCGAATATTATTTGAGCGTTGTTTATGACAAATTTCTCGTAGTGTGTCAAGAAATGATGAACCACAGCATATTGTGTTTTTAAATATGCGCATTGACATATGATTTATTTCGACGTAACCACCCAGTATGAAATCCAGAATTCTAATTAAAATCGGTGGGCAGGCGTTTGCAGGCGAGGACGGATTTCGAAACCTCGCCATGGCAATCCAATCAAATCAGGCGATTGAAGTCATAATCGTTCATGGCGGCGGCGGCGAAATCTCTCAAGCCCTCATGGATGCCGACCGGGAAACGGTATTTATCGACGGCATTCGGGTTACCCAGGCAGAGGACATCAAAATTGTGGAAAATGTTCTTTCCGGTACCATCAATCAGCGTATCGCTTCCTGGTTGAGCGCTAACGGCGTTGCGTGCCGACGAATGTCCGGAAAAACAGAGCGGCTGTTTATCGTCGCACCCTTAACTCGCAAAGGCAAGGATTATGGTTACGTGGGCCGGATTCAGCAGGTTAATCCGGGGGTGGTCCTGCAGGCATTAGCGGACGGCCGTGTGCCGGTAGTCTCTCCGATCTCGGCCGACGAAAATCAAGAGACCTACAACGTGAATGCCGACAGTGCCGCTGCGGTGCTAGCGGCCAGTGCCCAATGTACAGACCTTGTTTTTGTAACAGATGTTCCCGGGGTTATGGCAGGCGAAGATGTTTTTCAGGCACTTACCATCCAACAGGCAAAATCACTGATTGCGGCGGGAACGATTCAAGGTGGAATGGTGGCCAAAATGGAATCGGCATTTGAAGCCCTGGATCAACAAGTGCCCCGGGTTCACATCGTTCAGTGGCAAGGGCCTAAAACTCTGAACAATATCATCCAGCAGCGGTCTACAGACGGAACTGTCATTCATAGATGATGGTTTCTTTATAACAGTTAAACCACAAAGGCACGAAGAAATAAAGGTTGTATATGAATGTTAAAAGCCTTTGGTTTTCTTATTATCTTTCAAGCCTCACTCACCCCAAATGGCATTAAAAACATTATACTATAATGAGTTATATTTAAAAGTTGTGTTTAAAGGAAAAGGCGGTGTATCCACCGGTAGATTGTTAGCAGCAGTCAAC
>Ga0126326_1000187_pt1 | contig 27709 bp, 21 predicted proteins | sample InaspJWI67metaG_FD_94485 | JGI IMG/M metagenome (GOLD analysis project Ga0126326, IMG submission 94485) | Marine gutless worms symbiont microbial communities from Oahu, Hawaii - Inanidrilus sp. 1 OAHU.JWI-67 metaG | ecosystem: Host-associated > Annelida > Digestive system > Unclassified | place... | reverse complement strand
TCTATTTTAGTTGGATTCCCCCGCTACTATTAACGTTTAAAGGGGAGAGGAATAAACCATTAGGAATATGAACGAATAAATTTTCAGGCGTAAAGCTAATAATTAGAAAAAAAGTTTACTATTGCCCATTTAAGATTGAATCGATCGTGCTGAAAGCACGTACCACAATTTTAGGCACTTTAGGCATTTTGAATTTTAGGCATTTGTTGGGCGAAACTATACACTGGATATACTGCATTGTATATTCATGTGCACATTTTTGAGAGGATCCTAAAGTATTCGCTATGGATGCCGGAATGATGAAGGCAGGCAATAGATCATGTTGAAATTAGAAAACGTGACAACCTATTACGGCCCTATCAGGGCTTTACATGACGTCAATATCCAAGTCGGCCCAACTGAGATTGTCTGCCTGCTCGGCGGCAATGCCTCGGGCAAATCGACCACCATGAAGACGATTTTGGGTATCGTGAAACCGGCTTCGGGTCGGGTTGAATTCATGGGCCAGCGGATTGACGGCCGCACGACGCATGCGATCGTACGCCGAGGCATCTCGCCGGTTCCCGAAGCGCGCAGAATATTTGCCCGACTTACCGTGAAGGAAAACCTCGAAATGGGTGCTTTCATCCACAGACGGAATCCGAACTACGATTTTCATGCGGAAATGGAAAGCGTCTTTCAGCTCTTTCCCCGGCTTGCAGAAAGGCTCAATCAGGATGGTATGACGCTCAGCGGCGGTGAACAGCAGATGCTGGCCATCGGCCGAGCCCTGATGGCCAAACCCAAAATGATCATCATGGATGAGCCGTCCATGGGTCTTTCCCCAAAGCTGGTAGACGAGGTGTTCGGCATCATTCAGGAGGTCAGCAACATCGGGATTCCCATCTTTGTGGTCGAGCAGAATTTGAAGAAAGCCCTTTCGATTGCGGACAGAGGATACATTCTCAATGGGGGGGAAATAGTTTTGGAAGACTCGGCCGAGAACCTTTTGACCAATGAAGACGTCATCACGGTTTACTTGGGTGAAGCATAGGGATATTACCCTAAGATTGCATAAATACTTATCATCAAGCATTGCCGATTTACTTGAGACGGTTATTTTTTCCGGACAGATGCTGGATACAGGATACAGGATACAGGATGCAGGATTCAAGATACAGGATATAGGATCCGGGATTCAAGATTCAGGGACCAGAAACCAGGATCCAGGATCAGTCAATACTCGCAATGATTTTTATTGCAACGGCCAAGTTTGAATACAGTATTTTATGCAACTATAGGGATTTTTCATTACTATAACGAAAGGAGGAAAAGATGAAAAAGAAACTTAAATTCGCATTGTTAGTACTGATTGTGGGATTGATTCCGGGGACGACCGCAATGGCGGCGGATACGCTTGGCCTGGGCTTATGTGCTCCCATGAGTGGCGGGGCGGCTTCCTGGGGCAAAAAGGCGGAAATTGGCACGAGGTTCGCCATTGAACGCATCAACGCCACCGGTGGCGTCGTGCCGCGATGTGAAGACAAGCCGAGGATGTTGGAATTGATCGAGGTCGGCGATGACAAGAACGACCCGCGGGAAGGGGCGTCCATTGCCCAGCGTTTTGTGGACAACCAAAAAATCCTGGCCATGATCGGGCCTGTCACCAGTACCGTGGCCCTGGCCGGGGCTCCCATATTGAACAAAAACGGTCTGGTGCAGGTCGCCATTGGCGCAACCGCCCCGGCCTACAGCCAGGCAGGCCCCTACTCTTTCCGGGTCGTACCGACAGATGCTTTTCAGGGCCGATATATCGCCAAGTGGGCCACAAGCCAGCGAAAGTGGAACCGATACGCCTCCATTTACGTAAATGATGATTACGGCCGGGGACTGAACGAGGTATTTACGGTCGCTTTGAAGGAACTCGGCCTTTCCGAAAAGGCGCTCGTCGCCTCCGAGGCCTATCTACCCAACGATACCGACTTTTCAGTGCAACTGGCCAAAATCAAGAGCCTGGATGCGGATGCCCTGTTTATTGCCGGTCACTACAAGGAAGGGGCCCTGATCGCCCGGCAGGCCCGGGAATTGGGTATGAAGGCCCAAATCCTGGGAACGGATGGAATCGGCCATCCCGAATATATCAAGGTCGCCGGGAAGGCCTCCGAAGGAACTTTCTACTCGGGCTATTTCTCCCTGAAAGATGAACGACCGTATATCCAGCAGTGGGCGGCGGACTTCAGGAAGAAATACGGGTATGATCCTGGCCTCGTGGAAGGTCTGGCCAATGACTGCGTTCTGCTGGTTGCAAAAGCCATCGAGTTAGGCGGGGCGGATCGTACCGGTTTGACCGTGGCACTCGCTTCCATCGGCGCATATTATCAAACGGTGATGGGGGCACTGGGCGAAAACCGGTTCGACGTCAACGGGGACACGGTTCGAGATATGTTGATGTACGTTGTCAAAGACGGCGTCGCCGTACTCCATGAATAGTAAAAAATAACCTCCCCCGGTTCTTGGACAACAGGACCGGGGGAGGCTGGGGTTCCCATTATAAGCGCTAAGTTATTTCTTACGCCCGTGGGACTGTGACAGGTTTTTTAAAAATGAATGTCGAACATCGAACGTTCAACATCGAATTTTGAATGGGAAGAAATGAAGAAACAGACTTATGATCTGAAAGATATGCTGCTAGCGTTTTCGATGAAAATCATGAAGATCATTGAACAGCTTCCAAATACCAAAGCAGGCAACAATGTTTGGGCCAACTGTTAAGATCGGAAATTTAACCTTTTTCATTCGAAGTTGGACGTTCGATGTCCGATGTTCGACGTTCATCTTTAAAAACAACTCAAATGCCCGCAACAAGAAGGCAGATGAACTCCGATGGAGTAAACAATTATGACTGTTAAAGTAGAACGCATTGAATTGGCACCAGGCTTCAGCATCTCCCGGGTCTTGACGGGATTATGGCAGATTGCGGATATCGAACGCAAGAGCGGCGATCTGGATCCGGCGGCGACCGCTGCGGCCATGAAACCATACGCGGATGCAGGCTTCACCACTTTTGACATGGCCGATCATTACGGTTCGGCGGAAATCATCGCCGGGCGGTTCCGACAGCAGAACGATCCGCGATCGGTGCAACTGCTGACGAAATGGGTGCCGAAGCCCGGCCCGGTTTCTCGGGAAGATGTGCGCCGGGCCGTACAGCGCTCACTCGACCGAATGCAAGTCGACAGACTCGATATGCTGCAGTTCCATGCCTGGAACTACGTCGATCCCGGTTATCTGGACTGCCTGTTCTGGCTTCAGGAACTCAAAGAAGAAGGGCTCATTCATCATATCGGGTTGACCAACTTCGATACCAAGCATCTGCGCATCGTGGCAAACAGCGGCATCAACGTCGTGTCCAACCAGGTATGTTACTCCCTTCTCGATCAACGGGCCTCACGGGGCATGACTGAGCTGTGCCGACAGCACGGAATTAAGCTGCTGGCATTCGGAACCGTTGCCGGTGGTTTCCTCACGCAGCGATGGCTTAATAAACCGGAACCCGATTGGGATATTCTGGAAACCTGGTCGCAGATGAAATACGGGCGGTTCATCAAGGAAGCGGGCGGTTGGGATACGTTCCAGGGCCTGCTGCGTATCCTGGACCACATCGCCCGCAGACATAATGTTTCCATCGCCAATGTTGCCTGCCGCTATATCCTCGAGCAGCCTGCTGTCGGAGGCATCATCATCGGAGCACGGCTCTCAAAGACAGAGCATATCGAGGACAACCTGCGTCTGTTCCAGTTTGCCCTCGACGATACCAGCCGTTCGGAGATAGCAGAGGTCCTCACCAGGCTGCGACCCATTCACGGAGACTGTGGCGACGAATATCGCAAGCCGCCTTTCCTCACCGCATCCGGGGATTTGAGCCATCACATCGATGCGATCCCGCCGCCTTACAAAGCCCTGCACGGCCCGGACGGCAGGAGCAAGGTGCTGAGCGGCACGATCTGGGAGGAAATTGCCGGCTATAGCCGGGCGGTGAGAACCGGCGATCGCATTCTGGTTTCCGGAACCACGGCGATACACGGCGACCGGGTTATTGGGGGGGCGGATCCCGCGGCCCAGGCGCACTATGTTATCGACAAAATTGAAGGAGCGATTCAATCCCTTGGGGGTCGGATAGATGATATTGTGCGAACCCGCATATTTCTCCGCAACTTCGAAGATTTGGAGCAGGTCGCCCGTGTCCATGGAGAACGGTTTCAGGGTATTCAGCCCGCCAACACATTGGTACAGGCAGCGCTGGTTGGAAGCGAATGCCTGGTAGAGATGGAGGCCGAAGCATCGGTGGCAGCCAAGGGCAGGAGCGACGGCTGAACGGTCGAGTCGCCCGGATATACACCTGGCGGTTCCCGCGGGGTGCGGTTGAGCCAAATCAGGTTGGTTTTTAATCAAACATAGAAATCCTGTTCCTCTGGGCCCGGATCTTTACTCATTTCCTTATCCCATCATCAGAAAGGCCAGATCACCGGTATGAACAGGGCTCCCAGCACGATAACGATTATATTCAGCGGTATGCCCAGTTTGAGGTAGTCACTGACCCGATAGCCACCCGGACCGTATACCAGCAGATTGGTCTGATATCCAACGGGTGTGGCAAAGCAGGCACTGGCCCCGAAACAGACCGCGATGATGAAAGGACGTGGATCGACTGTCAGCCCCTGGGCCGCAGATATTGCAATCGGCAGCAGCAAAATGGCCGTCGCGTTATTGCTGAGTATGTGGGTGCTGAGACTGGTAATGAGGAGCATGGCCGCCAAAACGAACGCCGGCCCTGTATCTGCAAAAATCGATACCAGTGCTCCGGCCCACAGCTCCGAGGCACCGGTTTTTTCCAGAGCGGAACTGAGAGCCAGCGTACCGACGATAATCAGAAGCACTCTGCCTTCCAGAGCCCGGTAGGCATCGCGCAGATGGAGGCATCCGGTCAGCAACATTAAAAATGCTGCGGTTAGCGCGCAGACCAGTATGTCTGCAATACCGCTGCTGGCGGCGACAACCATTGCGGTAAAAATCAGAAATGCTCTGCGGGCCAGCCGTTTGTGAATGATTTCATGATGGATGTCTTCGATGATGATGAAATCCGTGCCACCCCGCAGTCGCGGGAGCGAATCTTCAGTGCAGCGGATCAGCAGGATATCGCCGATCTTTAACTTGATGTCCTGAACGTTTTTTTCGGTATAATGCAGACCGCTGCGCTGAATGGCCACCACCTGCAGCTTTGGGTCGTTTCTGAGCCTGTTGTGCGTCAACCTTTCGCCGATCAGAGACGATAGCGGTGTTATTATCAACTCGATGATGATGGCATCATTCGGAGCGATGCCGTCATTCACATCCGGTTCCGCCAAAGGCAAAACCGCTGCATCATCATGCAGGATATCAATCAGATCGCTGGCCGGCCCCTTTATCAGCAGAATGTCGTCGGGTGCCAATGTCACATGGTCCCTGTCGGGATAATAAATGTGAGAATAGCGTATAAGTTCAAGCACTTCGGTGTTGGGAAATTTTTTGTGAAAATAAGCCTTCGGCTCATAATCGATGAGAGAACTGTCTTTCGGAACGATGAGTTCGGTGAGATAACGCTGATTTTCGCGATCCTGCAGCTCGCAAATCGGACTGTGAATATTGGGCATCAGACGCGGTGCGGCCACGGCAAGAAAGATGATACCGATCAGTGCGATCGGCACGCCCAACTGTGACAGTTCAAACATGCCCAGTTTACCAAAGCCATGCAAAGCGCTGTAGTTGCTTACGATAATATTGGTGGAAGTGCCGATCAGGGTGCTTGTGCCGGCCAATATCGAAGCATAGGATACCGGGATGAGCAGTTTCGAGGGACTCAGACCCAGTTGACAGCTCATGCCGAGAATGATCGGAATGAACAGTACCACCACAGGGGTGTTATTGATGAAGGCCGAGGCCAGACCCACGATCAGCAGCACGAGAACCGATGCCGCCCCCGGACGGCCGGCGGTGTATTTCAGCAATGTCTGGCTAATGTATTCCACCGCCCCGGTGCGCATCATACCGCGGCTGATGAGGAACATCGAGCCGACGGTGATGACCGCCGGATTGGCAAAACCATTGACCGCCTCCTGGGGCGTCAAAATCCCGGTTACCACCAGAGTTACCACTATACCGATGGATGTCAGATCAACCGGTAATTTTTCGGTAACGAACAGATATATCGCGGCAACCAGTATCGTGGTTACAATCCAGATTTCCATCTAAGCCCTCGGTCTGACGATCAGTTGAATTTGGCCCGTGCTATCTTGTGGGCTAGAATAGTACCCGCCATTTTTAATTCCGGGACACATATGTTTAGAGAATATGATGCTTTTTTGCCGGATCGGCAATAGCGCACACGCAAAGAAGTTCTTAAAGATTGAAGTACCTGGAGGGCATTCCGGGAAGGAAAGTTAGTGTTGGAATGGATGTATAGTCGTTGTCAAAATAATGTTCCGTTATTCAGGGTTAGTCTATCAGCTAAGATTCTATCTAATAAATGATCGATGCCAGATCCAGGATACCAGATATCGGATATCGGTATCGCTCGCGCAGCGCAGGCGCTTGCGCCGCGTGTCGTTCTTACTTTTTATATATGAGCAAAAAACAAAGTTAGTGACTTGAATCCAGATTTTTTAGCTTGCCTCAAATGGAACGAAATTTTGAAAATCGCTATAGTTAAACTCAATGCAGGGGGGGCGCAACCCGTCACAGCAGTCGCAATTGTTCAGTGAGCGGAGTTAATTCCTTCCTTTGTACAAAAAAAGCAAAAACGAAACTGTATTTGATCGCTCAGGATAACGAACCCAAATCAGCTTGCCTTCAACCGGCTGTTCGAACCGGTTCCAAGGCCTTAACTGCTTGGTATGATGTGCTGATCCACCACTTCGCGTTTGCGAATCCGGACCGCCCGCTCCGACGGCATGACCTTCCTCTGGTATTCCATTTACAAGGACGTGGCAAAGGCCACGGCTTCTTTCTCGCAGATATACAGCAGCCCATCCCGGATTTCGACATTGATCATGGCGAAATACTTCGGGAAACGATTTCGGTTCTATTCAGACTGAAACTCACCCCGGCTACAAAAATAATGATGCGCAGCCGATTTTAAAGGCATCCGCGTTTAACATCCCAGCGCCTTGTAGATTGGTCGTAAACATTCGGGAAATACTTACGAATCGCTCAGACATGGTCGCCAAAAATGGGGATAAAGGCTGGAAATGACACTTCATCCGGCTGACCGGCGGAACTTAACACATGCGGGGATAATGGTCAGGCACACCCGATTTCAAGTGAAACGCCAGTTTGACAATACGGGCGGTATCCGGTATCTGATCTTCTGCAGAAGGCTTTCCAATGATGATAGCTTTTTTTTCATAATGCTTGCGAAGGATTTATCTAACAAAATATTTTCGCCACCAAGACACGAAGTTTCATAATAATAGCCATTTATTTTTTGTGTCTTGGTGACTTTGTGGCTATTCTCTCCGGTTTTTCCGGATTGGGTTTTAAAATCATTTCAAAAAGATATAAATTCGTGGCTTTTTACGAAAATATCAAATTTTACTTTGAGAGACTAAAGACAGATGAAATTGGCACGATTTGAGCACAATGGAAAAGTCAAGCATGGGATGGTGGAAGCAGAGGAACTTCGTGTTATCAAGGGTTCCTTTTGGAGTCAGTATGAAGTGAAAATAGAAGGGATCGGCTGTCTGAGAAATAAGGTTCAAGCACAATCGTGAATAGAATTGGAGAATTATTATAATGTCATATACTGTATTTCCAACCGGAACAACAATCTATTATCCGGACAAATGCTATAACAGCTATATCCTTTATGACGGCCGCGATGGTCATTCGTACCTGATCGATATGAATGGCCAAGTTGTCCACACGTGGCCCTATACGGGCTTTCCGGTCGAAATGATCGATCCGGCTTTGAATAACGGCGAGCGAGGTCATCTCCTCTGCCAGAAAGAACCGGAGATCTATTCGTGCGAGACGCTCCTGCAGGTCGATTGGAACGCGAACATCGTTTGGGAATGGGGTGAAAAGGCGCCAGGCGGAAAGGCAAGGCAAAACCACGATTTAGTCCCCCTGGCCAACGGTAATATCATGCTTGTCGCTTTTTTGGAAAGCCGCCTGAGTGATGAGGCGGAGATCCCTCTGAGCGATCAAGCGATTTACGAAGTTAACCGCGCGGGCGAGATTGTTTGGAAATGGATTTCCTCCGCACACATCGAAGAACTGGGTTTTACAGGAGAAAAGAGAAATTTGCTTTACAGCAAAAAGATGCGACCCCGGTCGAGCATTTTCGTTATCAACGATATGTCGCCGCTTGGTCCCAACAAATGGTTCGATGGCGGGGATGAAAAATTTCACCCCGACAATATTATGATCGATTCCCGCGAAGCTTCATTTATCGCCATCATCGAGAAAAAATCCGGCACGATAGTCTGGCGCATGGGACCGGAATACCCTGCTTCATATGACTACTCTCAGGTATCGTTCACCGGTAAAATTCCGCGTCCTGTCGATTCCATTTGCGGCCAGCATGATGCCCATATAATCCCTGCTGGTCTTCCGGGAGCAGGCAATATGCTGGTCTTTGACAATCAAGGTGCCGCAGGTTTCCCACCAATTTACCTTAATATGTTTCCCGGTTCCAGAGTATTGGAGATCGATCCGGTGTCGAAAGAGATCGTGTGGCAGTACGATGCATCTTGCTCGGGAATGCCTTTCTGGACCTTTTTCAGTTCATTCATCAGCAGTGCCAGGCGTCTGAAAAATGGAAACACCTTAATATGCGAAGGAATGAATGGACGTTTATTCCAGGTTACACCGGACGGTGAAATTGTTTGGGAGTATGTAAATCCAATATTTGGCCAATGGTCTGATCATGATGTAGAAAGCGGCGGGAGTCGGAGCAACTGGGTATTTAGGGCGCAGGTCATCCCATACGACTGGGTGCCCGAGGGCACCCGCCGTTCCGAAAATCCCGTCCCTAAGGTGAATGTATCCGGTTTTCACGTACCATCCGGCTGAGATGATCCAAGAAAAGAGGAAGTACAGTAATAATTCGGTAGTTTAGAAAATATTTATCTCTTTGTTTTTCAAACAAAGATAAGGCGGCTCGTCTGATCAGATAAATACTGTCGATGATTTTTGTATCGCCCTTAGAGGGCTGTCGATCAGGGATAAGCCATTCTTTCGAACCTATCCTTGAAATTATTGTATTAAGACGTAATTATTAGATTCTCACGCAAAGACGCCAAGACGCAAAGATAGATCATGAAAACTTAGCGCCTTTGCGTGAGGCAATTTTTGCCAGTTATGATTTTCAATGTTACCTTGATGTTACCCTGGGTAGTTCGTTACGGGGGTTGACAAGGCCACAACCGACTAATTGCCGGATTAGTTTTCGCCTGCGGCTTCGCGTTTAAGTCTTTCTATCTCCAGCTCCCGCTGACGGGTATACTTTTGGCGAAGTTGTTCCATCCTGACCCGATACTGCCGTTTGCCTTCCAAGCTTCCATCCGGACGCTTCAATCCATTGACGGCCTTCTGATATTCCAGCCGGTAACGATCTTCGATTTCCATGATCTGGCGCTCCAGGGCTGTGGCCTGCTCGTAGCGGCGGGATCTGTCTTCCTGATACTGCCGGGCTTTGCTCACATATTCAAGACGTCTGCGTTGAAAAGCGATGAAACGTTCATCGACCTCCGCCAGGTATTGTCCTGAATCATACGCCTGCAGCAGTTTCCGGTACCAGTATTGCGCCTGCCGATAATCCTGTGCCAGTCCATGGCGTCCCTTTTCATAAGCCAGCGCCAGAGTGCCCATGGCGCGCAAATGATTTTGCTCCGCCGCCGACTGCAGCAAGTTTACCCCGCGCGACGGGTCGTCCCGCATGATGTGGAATTTATTTTCATAATACGTTACCAGATGGTACTGGGCTTCGGCCAAGCCCCCCTCAGCCGAGCGTTCTATCCACTGCAAACCTTTTTGGCGTTCGCCGGCCGATCCGGCGACCAGCAGCTGACGGCCCAACTGGTACTGGGCCTGCAAGTCGCCGCCTTCGGCCTGTCGTCGAAGATCTGCCAGGGGCAGGTAACTGCCGCCGGCCAGGTCAAACAGGCGGTCGAAATGCTTCAATTCCGCAGTCCAATAGCGCTCCCTTTCGGTGTTGGGGTCCACACCGTAACGGCCATCGCGGTAGGCTTCCACCAGCAGCTCGACCAGGGCTCTGGATTTCAGCAGGTCGACCGGATAACCGAACCTGCCGCTTTGATAGGCCGGCGCAACGTATTCCATGGTTTTGACATGCTTTCGCGCCAGCGCCCGGTCCCACCACTGGCGGCCCTTTTCCAAATCCCGGGCAATTCCATGACGGCCGAACAGAAAAATAGCGCCCAGTTCGTGTTGAATACCGGCATCACCCTGGATGGCGGCTTTTTCCAGCAGGGCCACTCCTTGCATGCCGGCGGTTTGGGACTGGAGTAATTGCCGGCCGATAATCGCCAATGCCTCCGGATCGCCCTGTGCGGCCCGCTTTTCTAAAGTCTTGATCTCATCCGCCTGCTTTTGACGGCTTGATGCCATCTGCTGATTTGCCGGCAGACCATAGCGCCCCTGCCGATAACCTTCCGAAATTTTACCCAGCAGGGTGATGGCCCGAGCCGGATCCCGCGGAAACCCATCCGCCGCCTGGGTATAGCGCCAGGCAAGCGCTTCCATTGCCCGGCCATGGCCATTGTCGGCGGCTTTCTCCCACCATTGACGCGCTTTTATACTATTTTTTTGAATGCCCCGCTGCTGATCGCCTTGGATCAGAATGCGGCCGAACTCAAATTGGGCTTCGCCAAATCCACTCTCAGCGGCTGACTGAAGCCAGTCCATCGCGCTCCGAGACCTGTAATTCGCGAAGGCCGATTTCATCATGAAACGATAGAGCTGATACTGCGCCTCTGACAGACCGCCTTCTGCTGCAACAGTCAACCAGCGCAATTTATCTTCTGCAGAACGGGGTGAGCGGGCCAGCGCCATGGCAGCCCCGATGTGCCCCTGTTCGGCTGCGCGCTCAAAATAGTAACGGGAAGAGGCGCCCGTGCGCAACTCCGATCCGGAGTTTTTTTGCAACGCCAGGGCCAGACGGTATTGAGCCCCGGCAAACCCCATATCGGCCAATGGTTTCACAAAGAAGAGCAACCGATGGGTCCAGCAGAAAAGGGCAATGAAAAGGATCAGACCGCACAGTATCGACCGGCGCAGGAGTCGTCGGCGTTGTTCACGGCTTAGGGGCAAGGTTGGAAAACTTTGCGGCGTGTGTTGATAGACGAGCAATCCCACCAGCAGGAATGCCAGAAAGATGAAATAGCTCAGAGAAACCGCCGAAGGAATTCGGAACTGGCCCAGGATGTCAAGAAAACCTAGCAGATTGAAATGGTAGACACTACCATGACCGCCCGAGATATATACCGGATTAAGGGCGACGCCCAGGCAGACCGCCAGGATGATAATCAGGCTGAGGGTAATCGCAACCGGTTTTTGCAGACGTCTGATACCGGCCGCCAGCAGGTAGGCCAACACGACAAAAATCAAACCGCTGATCAGGGCCGGGACGAGAAACAGAACGGCCATGGGCAGGGAGTCAAAATCGGTATTGAAAAGGCCGGCCACGCCGATGGCAAACAGGAAACCGGCCGGTGCCAGCCCTGCGACCACAAACATGAACCAGGGGACCGGGAGCAGGTGAAAAAATACGAGAAACAGAAACCAGCGGACAGCAATCCGTCCGTCCGGCAGAGTTCTGTGATCAGTGCGGTCCATCAATTCCCTCAATGGGCAAGATTGGGTGCCGATCTCTTCAGTGCATCGAACGAGCTCGGACCGGCCTCTCCGGTACCGGATACCGTCAAATATAGTAAAAATATCGGCATGTTTATTAAAATCTTTATGCTCGTGGTTTGATAGACCCAGACCCGGATCCGATTGAGAAAAAATTGCCACAAAGACACAAAGAGAAACCTTTGATTAATATTCATCTTTGCGTACTGGTGTCTTGGAGGCGATAATGCTTTATTATGTTGTTAAAGCGATGTTAAGTATGAAGAACCGGTTGCAGCAGAACGAAGCAATGATTAAGGTATTTTTTAATGGAAAAAAGACCGCCGATGTGAATAAAAAAGGCAGGTTGAACCACCTGTTGTTCATTGCCGCACGCGGCACTTTACTAGTCCCTTAACTCTGAAATCTAAAGAACTGGCGCCTGTTTCTTCATCGGGGTGAAAGGAAGGAAAATCATGATTATCAAACAGATCGCAACCGGATACATGGAAAATTTCTGCTACATCATTGGTTGTGAAACCACCCGCCAAGCCATGGTGATCGATCCTGGCTCCGACGTAGAGCGGATTGTGTCCGAGGCAGAAAAAGAAAACCTTGAGATCGTAACCATCCTTAACACCCACGGTCACGGCGACCACACTGCCGGCAACGCCGGATTAAAGTCCCGAACCGGGGCCCGGATTATCATCCATGAGCTCGATGGAGATAGATACTCCGGGGCGGATGTGCTGCTGAGCAATGAAGAAACTCTGCAGCTGGGTGAAATAACATTTGACGTTATCCATACTCCCGGCCACACTCCCGGCGGCATCTGCCTCCATGCACAGGGCAACCTCTTTACGGGAGACACCCTGTTTGTCGGTGACAGCGGCCGCACCGATCTGGCCGGCGGTGACCGTCCCGCCCTGGGTAAATCCATTCGCCGTCTGATGGAACTGCCGGACCATACTGTCGTGTGGCCGGGCCATGATTACGGCCCCACACCGTCATCGACCCTCGGCTGGGAAAAGCGCAACAACGTCAATGCAAAGGAATACGGCTACTACGTGGAGGACTGAGTGTCCTTAATAAACTTTTTCCCGGTTTGAAATTGAATAACTCGATTGGAGGTGAAAATGAGAATCATGCCTAATCGCATGATCATTCTGTTATTTGGGTAAAAAAAAATGGCGTTTTCATTCTTCACTTCATGCATTGAATGAGATCCCTTACGCTTTCACTTCTGGGATTTATCGACAGTTCAGCTTTTCTGTTCATCTGAATTCTTCAGAGAGGGATTTCATAGCGGGCAATTTTTTTAAGTAGGCCCTGGCGTGTCAACCCAAGCTTTTTTGCCGCACGGGTGCGATTACCTTGGGTTTCTTGCAGTGCTTCTCCTATCCATCTTTTTTCAATCCGTTCGATATAACCGCGCAGGGTTTCGCCAGGCACTTTCGGCAGCGGTTGGGAAAAGTTTTTTGCGGTAATCTTTTCCGACAGATGCTCTTCACCGATATTTTGCACCCCGGCAGCCATTGTGACGGCCCGTTCGATCTCGTTTTCCAGTTCGCGGATATTTCCCGGCCACTGGTAGTGTAAAAGAAGTTCAAGCGCCAATGGGGTCATTTGCTTGACCGGACGATTCATTTTTTTTGAGTGTTTATGAAGGAAATGATCGACCAGCAGAGGTATATCCTCTGCTCTTTCCCGTAGTGGCGGCAGCACGATCGGAAAAACATTGATGCGATAGAAGAGATCCTCTCGAAACCTGCCGGCCTGGACCTCCTCGTCCAGGTTGCGGTTTGTGGCTGAAATCAGGCGAAAATCGACTTGCACCAAATGGCTCCCGCCCACCGGCCTTATGATCCCGTCCTGAAGGACCCGCAACAGTTTCACCTGCATTCCGGCAGGAATTTCCCCGATTTCATCCAGAAAGACTGTGCCGCCGGCAGCTAATTCAAACAGGCCTTTTTTATCTGCCATAGCGCCGGTGAAAGCGCCTTTGACATGGCCGAACAGCTCGCTTTCCAGAAGGTGTTCCGACAGTGCCGCACAGTTTTCCACTATGAAAGGTTTGTTTTTGCGCGGACCGTTGTGATGCATAACCCGTGTCACCAATTCTTTGCCGGTGCCGGTCTCACCAAGCAATAGCACAGCCGTGGAACTGTTCAGAACCTTGTCGAGCAAGTGGAATACATGCTGCATTGCCCGGCTCGAACCGATAATGCCCTGAAGTTTGTATCGTTCCCTGTCTGCTGTTCTGAGACGACGGTTCTCATTCTCCAGAGAGCTGGCATGATTTTTTAGCTCGCCATAAAGATTCGCATTTTCGATAGCAATTGCGATGGTCGCCGCCAGACTCTCCAGCATCCAGGCCTCTTTGTCCGTGAATTCACCCTCCAGCTTGTTGAGAGCGTACAATACGCCGATCGTTCCTCTGCGTGTGCGCAGCGGAAGGCAGATCATGTTTCTGGTAACAAACTTTTGCTGAAGGTCGATTCCCTTGAAGAAGTGGTTCTCCTTGCTGACATCGTTAATGATCGCAGGGCGGTCATTGCGCCACACCCAGCCGGCCACGCCCAGATGGTCTGGAAATCGCATCTGCCGCAGGTTGTCGGTGCTCTTACTTGAATCCATTTCGACGGTGTGGATAAAGAAAAATTCCTGTCGATCCGGATCGTGCAGGGCGATGGATGCCCCCTCGATGTTGAATGCGCCTTTGATCCGATCGAAAATCCGGCGGAGCATCTCATCCAGATCCAAGGTGTCATGAATAAAGGTCGAAATGTCATGGAACAGATCGAAATCTGTGGTCGATATATTCGGATGTTGTTTCATCGTATCTGTGGGGTAATCCCCTGACAGGTTCTTGCAGCATTCGGCTGTCTTTTAATTATTGCCTCTTTGCACAAATTAATTTGCAACATATGCATGTCAACTAAGTTTACACAATTGTCCCGCCAGCATGTAAACAACGATTACATTCTAATATTGGTCAATTTTTTCATGAGCTGTATTCTGTTGGGATGATCGTAAAAACATACATCATATCAATGGGTTCTGTATTGGACGCACGGTCCCCTAAAAATTTTACCAAATGGCATGGATATTGAATTATCTTATCTACAGCAACGCGGCAAGCCACAGAAAATCCGGACCGCCGCAATCAAACCGCAAAAATTAGAAAAGCTTTCTCGTTCATAAATACTTCCGTCGATTATAAAGAATAATCGCTTTAATACACGAAAGGAATTATAAGATGAAAAAATCATTTACGATAATAAGTTTGGCAATTGTATTTCTGGCAGTATTTATCGCTGTCAATGTTTCTCATGCATGTGGAAGGTTGAAGGTTATTGAAATGGCGGACGGCAACTTGGTTACATTTCGAATGACACCGGAAGAAATTGCCGCAGAGGATGCTACCAAGGCTAAATTAGAAAAGCGAAAGGCAGAAAAAAACGTGAAACCGGCAAAGAGAGTCGTAACCTATGAAATGGCTGAGAGTGGCCAGATCATTTCGTTTCCCATGACCGAAAAAGAGATTGTCGCCGAGGACACGGGAAATGCCAGGCTGAAAACTTTGCGTTTTGCCAACGTCCGTAAACCAAATCCGCAGGTCGTCAAGTTTGAATTACCTGAATCCGGAAATTACATTACTTTTCCAGTGATCGAAAAGAAATATCCTACGAAGATAAACATGGATACAGCCAAAAGAACCGAAGCAGAGACGGTAAAATGAGGCAGTCGAAAAATCTTTGTACAGGCCCAAATGTATGAGTTCGGGCCTATAAAGATTGGCTGTCTTCAAATGATTTAAATGCAAAAAAGAGAAGTATAAATGTAGGGACGGCTCTTTCGTCTTTCCAACCGGTTCGGTTAACTCTCACAATGCCCGGCCGAGGTCCAGGGTGGTCTTGCCTGCCGGTCTGACCTGAATATTCTCGGCTTCCAGGACTTTGGCCGCCGGAATGGTCCAATCGTCGTCAACCCGTGAGATGACCCCTACACTGAACACCGTCTCGATCTGGTGTGAGATTTCCTCCAGCTTTCTGACGACTTCCACACACCGCTGCAGCGGAACCTTAAACTCAATGATGGCTGAGACAACGAACTCGTTCAGTACTTCTTTTTTTAGTTTGCCGGTGTCAGGTTCAGCCATCAGATAGGTGAGCGGATTGTTGGGATCAAAATGAACTCCCAGTTCGGACAATGAACGACTGATCTTTTCGACCTCTTTCAACTTGACGCCGCCGGCATTCGGCCGTCCCACATCGACGGTAAAACCGACTTCGCCCTTTTTAAAACGACCGGCTACGTCATTGGTCTTGGATTCCTCAGTCCCCCTTCCGGAAACCCCGGTTTCCTGGAAAACCGACAGCGGGTCACTAAAGATATTCCTGATGGTCCGGGGCCAGACCAGCTCGCTTTCGACGATGGCCTCCACCGGGCAGACCTCGACACGGAAGCAATTGCCGCACTCTGTGCAAAGTTCCTGGTCGATGACCGCCAAGTCTTCTGCCATAGCAATGGCGCCGACCGGGCAATGGGGCAAACACTCTTCACAGCCGATGCAAAGTTCACTATCTATTAGCATTTGGTAAACCTCCTGATTATTTCGAGATTTCAGCAAGCAGCCGGGCTGCCAGGACCGGGTTGAAGATACCGCAGGTGCAAGAGCAGGCCAATTGTTCGGCAGCCTCTTCGTGATCCAGCTCATTAGCTCTCACTTTTTCGCCGGCTTCCTCTATGCGCTGCCGGGTGACCATGCCGTGGCCGCACATGGTAGAGAAAGAAAGGGTCTCTTTGGAAGGCAGACGCTTCTGGTTGCCGAATACGCCCAGTGACATGTTGACCGTGTGAGGCCTGAGACCTATTTCCCTGAGTATACTGAAAACGGCCTCGTAATTACCCGACACCACCACCGACATACCCAGGTCGGCATTCTTTATCTTGCGCAAGGCATCGGCAAGACGCGTTCGGTCGGAAAAGGCCGCCCCGACATAGGCCTTGTCCCCCATGTTGTCTAGAATCTCCTGATCCGTGTAACCCGTGAAACGTCCACCCAAATTGTCGTCGGCCAAATTGTCGGGATTCGCTGCGGCCACCAGCTGGTAAATTTTCTTCAACTTTTCCCCGGCACCCTTGTCATTGTATCCCTGGGTGGCCATGCAGAGAATGGCAAAGTCTTCGCCTTCCACCTGGATATACGATTTTCGATGTAGCGTGTGCGTCATAGTGTTTCTCCTCGCGTTCATTGTAATCATAATTGAACGAGAAGCGCTCAATTATGCTTTAGTTGATTATAGCGGTTGTCATAAATACGTTCCGTTTGAGCCATTACAAAATAAGGAGGTTCTTTTATGACAAACGCTATAACCGGTAGCTAATAGCGCAGAACTCCCAAATAATTAGTCAAACATAGAAATCTCCCGCCGTCGGGGGTCAGAGTCAACTGGCTATGCCGTAGACAAATGTCTTTGAGCTGATGGAATACTGGAATGGCCTACTCCGCCGAAGTAGCTTCGGCTACGAAGGCTGGATTGGAATATTGGGTTCATTAGGATGAGATCTTTTTAAGATCAATTTTCTAAATTAGATATTAAAATCAAGATAATTTCTGTTTCTATGCCCATTATTCCACCATTCCATCATTCCATTCGTCGTCTAAAGGTAAACACCACCCCTCTCTCCGAGCTGTAGGCTCTACGAGCCGGAAGCTGGGGTGAAACCAAAGCCTGGTCCTTGGGCCCGTATTCTTTACTATTTTTGGAGTAACTATCCTATTTTCTGGTCTATCCGAAAATGGCCCCCAAAAACTCGACGATGAGCTGAGCCGCAAATAGGGGGGTCCGGCCGGTTGGATCCAGATACGGATTGACTTCCACCAGATCCAGTCCAACAATCTGATTGTTTGCGGCCAGACCCTGGAGCATCTTTATGAGCTGGTGGAAGCTCAAACCTTCTGCCTCGGGTGTTCCGGTTCCGGGAGCCAGGGCCGGGTCGAGAACATCGATGTCAATGGTGACGTAGCACTTTCCAAGGGGTGGTATCCCGCTCAGCGTTTTGGCCGCCCCAAAGGTTCGGACCTTGTGGGCGGGTATTAGAATGTCCCCCCGGGCCTCGGCATCGAGGTAGTCCTCCTCTGGGGCCCGGAGTCCCCGCAGACCCACAGTGACAATCTTGTCGATGAAATCCAGTTGACTGATTCGTTTGATCGGGCTTCCGTGGCCGTATTTCACACCCCCAACTTCCTCGCGGCGGTCGAGATGAGCATCGAACTGAACCAGGCTAATGGTACCCTGGTCATTGAAAGCTTTGACAACGGGGTATGTCACCGAATGATCACCCCCCAGTGAGACCGGCAGTGCACCCTTTCGAAGTATGCCCCTGACGCTTTCCTCTATCTGCCGGTGAACATAGGCCATGTCCAGGGGGACCACATCCACGTCTCCGCAATCCACCATCGTGGTTTCAGTCAGAAACCATCGGCGCTTTTCTATATCCCAGTATCCTCTTTGTCCGCCTGTTCGGTCGAAATAAGGAAACCGCATGGAATATTCCCGGATGGACCGCGGGCCGAAGCGGGTGCCGGGACGATAGCCAACGCCTTCATCAAATGGAATGCCCAGTACCGCTACATCAGCTTGCACCTCGTCAATAGAGGGAACATGGGGGGTGCGACAGAAAGTCGCAATACCCGTAAAGGCCAGGTTGGTTTTACCTTCCACCTTTTTGCTCCTTTACATACACGAATTATTTTAAGGTTATGCCTCCGCCAAGGGTTTTTTCGTCTGTTTCATTCGCCACACAATCGGCGTCACGGTAACCAGAACGGATAATAAAAGTAGTCCGGCCGTTATGGGCCGCGTCAGAACTTCTATTATCTGATACTCCTGAATCATGAGGGCTCTGCGAAAGGAAGGCTCGATGATCGGGCCCAGCACCAATCCCAGAATCATAGGGGCTACGGCAAAATTGAACCTCTCCATGATGAATCCCAGGATTGCAAAAAAAATCATCATCTTCATTCCGTTTATATCACCCATGGCGTTGGCCCCCACCGCGCTGAAAGCCAAAATGCCCACGGCGATATAAGGGTACGGGACTTCCCGCAAACGAACGAAAAAACGAATGGCAACCATGCCAATGAAAAAAAAGAGAATATTCGAAAGCGCCATGCCCGCGAAAATGGTAAAAGCCAGGGATTTTTGCTGGATCATCAGAAGCGGACCGGGTCTGAGGCCGTGGACCATGAAGGCGGCAAGCATGATGGCGGTGGTGGCACTGCCCGGAATCCCCAACGACAACAGGGGCACCATGGCGCCACCGGCAGCCGCGTTGTTGGCGATCTCCGGGGCGATAACGCCCTCCATGGTACCGGTACCGAACTTTTCCGGCTCTTTGGAGAACTGGACTGCCTGGCTGTAGCCGACGATGGCTCCGGTCGTGGCGCCGACACCCGGCAGGATACCGACCACCAGCCCCAGGATGGCCGAGCGCAGGCTGCTCCACTTGAAAGGCCTCAATTCCTTTAGAGTCGGGAACTTGATTTTGACCCGTTTTTCTACCTCCTCCCCCTCGTGCTGAAGCTTTGCATAGGCCCGTCCGCTGTAAATCTGGTTGTAGATTTCGGCCGCTGCAAAGAGACCGATAATAGCCGGGATGAAAGAAAATCCACTCTTCAAAACCGTCGTACCGAAGTGAAAGCGCGGATAGCCGGAGATGGGGTCCAATCCGACGGTGGCCAGAAACAAGCCCAGCAGACCGGCGATAACGGCCTTGACCTGGGATTTGCTGCCCAGAGAAGCCAGCGCGGTCAATCCCAGGATTCCCAAAGCAAAGTATTCCGATGGGCCGAAAGCCAGTGCTATCTTGGCCAGCAGCGGGGCGACCAGCGTCAGACCCGCAACACCGAAAAGCCCGCCGGCCAAAGAAGACAGAAGCCCCACCCCTAAAGCCAGGCCGGCCCTGCCCTTTTGAGTCATTGGATACCCGTCAAGTGTGGTTACCACTGCTTCCGAGGCCCCCGGCACCCTGAAAAGAATGGCTGGAATTTGGGCCCCGTAAACCGCACCCGAATAGAGAGCTCCCAACAGGAGGATCCCCTGGGCAGGGGTCATACTGTAGGTCACGGGGACAAAGAGGGCTACACCGATGGCGCAATCCAGGCCCGGAAAAGAGCCCAGAGCCACTCCGATGAGGGTACCCAGAACGACGACGGTTATATTTTCAGGCTGGAATACATACACGTATCCTGTCAAGATATCCGCCAGCATTTGTTTCTCCCAAGCTGATTAGTAGAAAAACCGGCTGAAGGTCAAAAAAATGCCCTGGCCCCTGGGCAGGGGAATATAGAGAATCTCTATGAATATTATATAGATGACAACCGTCAATGCCAGGGGGAACAAAAAAAGGATCCAGATTTTTTTGACCTTCAGAATCAACAGAAAGACGATTTGAAAAATAAAGATGGACAAGAGAAACCCGGTGTAGGGCACACTGAAGCCGTAAACCAGGGAAACAAAAATGGCCAGCGCCAGCCTTTTAAAACTCTCCTGCTCCCCTGCGACCATCGGCTGGGTCTTGGGGCTTTTTTGTCTTTTCGCTTTCAAAACACTTTTGACAACGGACACCCCGCTCAAAACAATAACCATCAGCAAAACGATCTTGGGCCAAAAAGCGGGTCCAAGTTTGTCGGCATGTTCGAAGCGGGGAAAAGTGGTTGCCACGTAAAAAAGGAAACCGGCGCTCCCTAAAACGGCTCCGCTAACAATAATATCGCCTTTGTTCGCTGACACCAGCCATCTCCTGAATCAATTAGTTGGACAAGCCCAGGTTTTTCACCACCTTCTGGTACATCTTATATTCGTGCTCCAGGTCCTTTTCGAAATCTTTGGAGCCCAGAAATCCGGGGAACAGCGTCAGCAGTCGATTTTGCTCGAAGGATTTGTACATGGCATCTCCCATGGACTTCACGTAAGCTTTTTCCAGGGCATCGACTATTTCCTGGGGTGTGCCCTTCTTGACCATGATCCCACGCCAGAGCATCGGCGGAATATCGTAGCCCAGTTCGCCTGCTGCAGGCACATCGGGGAACTTTTCCAGTCTTTTGCCCGTAAAAACGATCAGCGGAACCATTTTGCCGGCCTCGATCAGGTCAAGTGTCACCCCGGGTTCCTCGTAAATGGCGTCGATGTGACCACCCATAAGGGCCGCATGCATCTCACCGGCCGACTCGAAGGGAATGTACGTGACTTTATCGGTGATCCCGGCGGAGTCGAGGATAATGTAGCTGGCAATCTGGTCGAAGCTGGCCGCTCCGGTTCCGCCCAGACGGATCTTGCGCTCCGATTTTTTGACAAAGACCTGAAAATCGGCCCAGTTTTTGAAGTTTTTGTTGGGAACCGTCTGAATGGTCCCGACGTCTACATGGGCCCTGATGATCGGGGTGAAATCCTTGTAGGTGTATTTGGTTCTGCCCTGGAGCTGGTTGCTGACCAGCTCCGAAGTGCAGCCAAAGACCGTATAGCCGTCGGCCGGCTGCTGTTGAACATACTCCATGGCCACTGCCGAAGCAGCTCCGGGCATATTGACCACGACAACGTTTGTTTTCAGGTATCTGCGGACCTTGATGTTGATAATCCGGCCGAAGGTATCACTGCCTCCACCGGCCCCCCAGCCGATAACATATTCGATGTTGCGGCTGGGGTATTTGTCCGCGGCCATCACCGAACCCAGTGAAAAGCAAAATCCGAGCACTGCCAAAATGACGCTGATTTTTAAAAGTTTGCCGTTCATAGTATCCCTCCTTGCGTTGGTTTGGTGATTGATTGTTGAATGATTTGTTTCGCCAACTTCTCAGGATAACTGATTTTTCTTCTCTGTTTGGGGCCAATTCATTAGTATTCACATAATCGTCCGGTCTGCTTTGGCTCAGACCGGACTGGAGCAGTTATGCCGGCCCGGTCCTGTTAAAAATCTACGCCCTGCCGGCGGATTGGTCCATGAGAAAGGATGTGGGATCTCAAACTTTTTGACGCGTCGCAGTATTGCAGAAAGGGGAATCCGTGTCAAGGTGAGGTTAACGTATTAATATTGCTGCAATTCGGGGGTTGAAAAATATTTATTTGGATCTAGCGAAGCTCCGCCTCAAACCGACGAGCCCTTCGGCCTTTTCATTTGACCCTGTCATTCGACCCTGAGGTCCTCGAAGGGAGGCCCTCAAAGGGAGGCTCACGACAGGTTGGCGGTATAAATATCCCGTTACTTGAAGCCGAGCGATGCTGGTTACTGGATTCTAGATTCTGGATAAAAAAAGAATTCCTTAATTATCCAGACTTCGGCGAGCTCCCCTCGACGTGCTCGGGGCCTGAGCTTGTCGAAGGCAGTCGAGCCGCATCCAGGAACCAGCATCTAGCATCGGCCTGTTGTCAGCACCAAAATTTGAAACAAAAACCCTGGCTCAGACCGAAATGATGAGCCAATCGTTTCTGGATTTTGGTTCCGATAAAAGGCAATTTCCCTGCAAATGTCCAGCTCGTCGCGACAGGGCGGGCTTGACCTAAATTTTAAGATCGTAGCTTATAAATATACCCAGTGAAGGGAATCGACACTTAAAATATCCCGGCGTATGTCTTTTTCTGGAAACAGGTAATTTGTGTAGCATCTCCCCAGCGTTTTCTTTCCGTAAGCTGTTGCATAAACAGCGCGCCGTTTTTTACCACTCTGCCACCCACAACATCGACGCCACGGGCAAAAAGCGGGTCCGGAAAATATCCAGCAGTAGGGCCAATTATTGAGACAAATGCATCCGGTGAGCAGTGAGCCAGGATTTCATCCAGTGAGTTGTTCAATATAGTGGTACTGGTGCATAGGATTTTGTTGCAAGTGTGCAGTTTCGACGCGTCCAGGGTGATCGGCAGATTCGGAAATTTATGGATCAATTTTTCGTTTTTTTCAATGACAACCAGATCCGCACCGGCTTTTTCAATGGTCTTAATCAGTCCGAAAAATAAACCGACCATGCCGACCCTGTCACCTGCGGAAACCGACAGCAGCCCCAGTGAATCGGTAGCAGAATCGACCGCGAAGTGGATCGCTTGCATGATGTGCTGGCAAATTGCATTAATGGCCGCCAGGCTGATCATCTCTTTGATAGGATCTTCACCGCCAAATTCGAGCGCAAATTCCTGCGGATTCTTCCCGATAAAATCGAGCGGTTGTAAAGCAGAATATTCTTCCATTTTTTCATCAGGCAGGAGAATGAAGCTGATGCCGGTCGCCCCGCCCTGCAGACTGACGGCCATAAACTGGGCATCTTTGGGCTGGCCGCCTTTATAGAAAGGCGGGAAGAAAATATTTGCTATCGGCGGGAGTGTAAATTTGGTCGTTAATTGCGTGACCATATTTCTAAACTCATTTTTTAGACTCATTTCAATCCCTCAATTTTTTCTGATTGCTAATTTTTAATCGATATTGAATTCTTAATTTGCCTATACAGGAAAAAAAAGAGGGTAGCAAGAAAGGCTCAGGGTTAGCATTTATGTTTTGTGATACCTCGATGGTCTCATGGTGCGGTCAATTGTCGATATATTAAGATGCCTTTAAATTTGCAACAGGACGCCCGTTATCCCGCGGCTATTAAAAATTCGGAGTCAGTTCTGACAGCAGAACCGGTAATTTTTTTCATCTTGCTTGGTTAATAGATTCATGTTTGTTTAATTAGCTTCAGTAAAATGATTTGGCAAGTAGCTCTCTTTTGTATACATTGTGATTACAATGTTTTGACAGGGAGGGTGAAATTGATTAAAAAATTAACAAAACATGGTAACAGTCTGGCGTTGATCATCGACAAACCCGTGCTTGATCTGTTGAAAATAAAAGTCGATACACCACTGGAAATTTCCACTGACGGTCAGGTTCTTATTATCACACCAGTTGCGGACGAAGAACGCCTGGATAAATTTCAGAGAGCGTTGAACTCAGCTAACCGCAAATACGGAAATGCGCTTAAGCGGTTGACCAAATAATCATATATCCGACTTTTCTAAGCCTCTCTAAGGGTAAGGCGGACAAAGCGGCTGTAGCGGAGTTCTTTCGGCGTTATGAAAACAAAAGATAGGAAATACAGAGTGATACGAAGACCCTAACTCGAAAAGGTGAAGCGCATGGATAAAAAAAACAATGTCACCAAGGTTGCAGTTGTGCAGGCTGCGTCTGTTCTCTTTGATCGACAAGCTACTATTGATAAGGCGCATCGGCTAATATGCGCAGCAGGAAACAATGATGCAAAACTGGTTCTTTTGCCGGAAGCATTCATCCCGGCTTATCCCAGGGGGCTGAGCTTTGGGATGACCGTCGGCAGCCGCAGCAATGAAGGGCGCTCATTATGGAAGAAGTACTGGGACAATGCCATCGAAGTGCCGGGTCCCGACACCGAAGCGCTAGGGGCTGCTGCGCGCGAGGCAGGAGCTTATCTCGCGATCGGGGTCATCGAGCGTGATCGTGATTACAGTGGCGGAACACTTTACTGCACCTTGCTTTACTTGGATCCAAACGGCAAACTGATCGGCAAGCATCGCAAACTCAAGCCGACCGGTGCGGAGCGACTTATCTGGGGCGAAGGCGACGGCAGCACCCTGCCTGTTTTTGAAACCGATTTCGGAAAAATCGGGGGTCTCATCTGCTGGGAGAACTACATGCCCCTGGCACGCATGGCCATGTACAGCAAAGGCGTTGAAATCTATCTGGCGCCAACAGCCGATCCGCGTGACTCATGGCAGGCCACGCTGCGCCACATCGCTTGTGAGGGCCGCTGTTTTGTCCTGGGCTGCAACCAGTTCGTGAAAAAGGATTTCTATCCCGGCGACCTGGAAACGCTGCATGAGCTTGATGACCAGCCGGATGTTATATGCCGGGGCGGCAGCGTCATCGTATCGCCTTTCGGCGAGGTCATCGAAGGCCCGCTGTATGGTGAAGAAGGCATCCTGTACGCCGATCTGGACCTGGGTGAAATTGTCAAAGGCAAGGTGGATTTCGATGTGGTGGGCCATTACGCCAGGCCGGATGTTTTCCAATTGTCGATCAACGAAGAGCCGCTGGAGCCGATTAAATTTATCCATCCCTAAAATAGTTTAGCCGCAGACCCACACGGACAGACACAGACAATAAAGCTTTTCCGCTATTTATTATTCAATTTGGGTGTTAGGCAAAAGTCATCAATCATCGATTTGCCAAGAAAATCATCGAGAATCCCGACAATCTTACCGGCATACACTGCCGGGATTTTGGTGTTTTCATGTGAACGATGGATTCTGTATTGTCGATCTTTATACAGGCATAAATCAATCCCTTCGTGTGCCTTCTCGCGCTTTCCCCGATCTCCCCACCGTTTGTTCCGCGCTCTGAACAACTGAATTTCTGATATGCCCCGTTAACCAGGTACCCCTTTCATTGTAGGCCGGCGCTGGGTGCAAGAGATTAACGGTGTATAAATGGACACCTATATCGACTGGATGAAAAGCTGCTACTATATCACCGTAACCGGGCTGCCAGCCCTGTCCTTGCCCTGCGGATTCACCCCGCAAGGACTGCCGGTGGGCATGCAGATTGTGGGACGACATAACGACGACTTCGGTGTACTTCAGCTGGCCCATGCCTTTGAGCAGACTACAGGAGTGGGGAAACGTTGCCCGCCGGTGGTGAAATAAACATCGGTGGGTTTGGAAGAAGATAGTCGGAGTTTCCGACAGCAGAACCCTGATCGAGGTTATACTTTTTGCATCTGTCTACTGTAAATTTGCGAGTCCGAAAAAGACTCAGCTCAAATATGAAAAGCCAGTCAAATATGTTTGACTGACCTTCATAAATATTCGAGCCCTTTCCGCAACGGGGCCACCACCCCCTATCATCGGTACATGAATCTTCGGTGTAAAAATTCAAGACCTCACTCCAGAAACTCCCAAAGACGACTCTTTCCGGGAGCGACTTTGAGAACTTTTAGAATATCCTTTCCGGGGACGTAACCAAAATATTTCTGAAGGCAGAACGCTTAGCTCGTTGGGTATATGATCATATAACGCTTACTTTTTTTCCCTTTGCAAAGATCATGCAAATTCAACAGTTTGGGGAAAGATTTCAATAATAAAATTTATAACAGGCAGTTAACCCGGTTGGTCTTAATTTGTGCCGCCCACACTGTGAAAAAAACGTGCTAATAAATATGTAATATATACCACAATGCGGTACTTTTTTCACACTCAATTTTCGAAATCGGGGACATCATACAGTGCGTTCTTGACAAGTGCTGCGTTGCATGAGATTCAGTGTGATCTCAACAAATCCTTATGTCGAACAAAAAAGGAGAGACAAACATGAGTGACAGTATTAAGGTGTTGGATGATAGTTCGCGGCTTGTTTTACACAGAACCCCACTGGAGGATATCAAAAAAGGAATCACCATCATGGTGTCGGGAGAAGGCGTTCGTTTGACCGACAAGGAGGGAAATAGTTACCTTGACATGGAAGCGGGAATTACGCGTCCAGTGGCTGTCGGATACGGTCGCAAAGAGGTTGCCCAGGCAGCCTATGATCAAATGTGCACGCTCCATTATTTTACCCCTTGCGGATTTGCCAATGAACCGGCCATGGAACTGGCTGACCTGCTGGCGGAAATTACGCCGGGCGATATCAACCGGTTTACCTTTGAGTGCTCCGGTTCGGAGGCGGTCGACTCGGCCATGAAACTGGCCAAACATTACCATTACTACAGCGGGAACAAGGCCTGTTTCAAGGTAATTTCACGCAAGGGCGCCTACCACGGTGTAAACGGATATGGGGTAAGGGCGCTTGGGACCGTCATGCCGATGCGGCAAATCATGGAACCGGTTGCCCCCGGGGCCGTATTTGTGGAGCCGCCGTACTGTTACCGTTGCCCCTATGGTCTGGCTTACCCGGATTGTGACTTGAAATGCGCAACCGACATCGAACGGACAATAGAGTTTGAAAACCCTGAACTGATTTCAGCATTTATCGGAGAACCCATCATGCAGGGGTTTGGGGCCCTGGCACCGCCCCGGGAGTATTGGCCGATTGTCGGAGAGATCTGCAGCAAATACGACATCCTGCTCATCATTGACGAGGTTATCTGCGGCTTTGGGCGAACTGGCAAAATGTTCGGGGTCGAACACTTTGCCGTTCAACCGGATATGCTGACCATGGCCAAAGGGATAACCAGTGGATACGTTCCTCTCGGAGCCGTCGGCTGCACCGACAAGGTGATGGATCCGATTGAAAATTTCTTCCACCTGCATACCTATGGAAATCATCCCGTCCCTTGCGCTGCCGGGCTGAAAAATATTGAGATCCTTCAAGATGAAGATATGGTCGACAATTCGGAAAAAATGGGGAAATACTTTCTGGACGGGTTGAAGACCCTGGAGCACCATCCCATTGTCGGAGAGGCCCGGGGGACGGGACTTTGGCTGGCGCTTGATTTTACAGTCGATAAAAAGGATCGCGCCCCGTTTCCGATGGAGCGACTGAATAATATGGTCGCCCGCGCCAAACAACACGGTGTTCTTATTAAACCGATGGGCTGTGCGCTCGAATTTGCACCGCCGCTGATTATTACCAGAGAAGACATCGATGAGGCCTTGGGAGTTTTGGATCGATGTATTTCGGAAGAAGAGAAAGATATGGGGGTGTAGGCGCCTGATAGGCCCTTAGGGCCTTTTTCCTGACAACATGTTGTAAGAAACAGATTGAATATTTTCGATTGAATATTGAATATTTAAGGAATTCTATCAATTCTAACAAAACAATCATTAAAATGACGGAG
>Ga0126326_1000184_pt1 | contig 28228 bp, 23 predicted proteins | sample InaspJWI67metaG_FD_94485 | JGI IMG/M metagenome (GOLD analysis project Ga0126326, IMG submission 94485) | Marine gutless worms symbiont microbial communities from Oahu, Hawaii - Inanidrilus sp. 1 OAHU.JWI-67 metaG | ecosystem: Host-associated > Annelida > Digestive system > Unclassified | place... | reverse complement strand
TAATTTGTCATTCTTGATCCTGAATTATCCAAGATTGATAGACATAGATACCTAATATTGTTACAAACAGCTCATTAATGTTAAATAATTTGCCCGAAGAAAATCTCTGCCAGGGCGGGACTGCACGTCATATACTAATTCTAAGGTGTGCAGCGGGCAAACCGGCAAACGTGCAAACCGGCAAACGGGATAACCAGCTCCCAATTATCGAAAAAACTCATTGTTGTAGATATGTCTTTTCCCATTTCAGCGCGAATATCCCCGGTCCGGATGCCAGGTGCGAATGCGAATGTGTTTCGGAAATGCATGGGGTTTATAAACCGATTTATCGAGAAGCACTCTGAGACACTCCTGAATGCTCTCCGACATGGTCGGGTGGGGGTGGACAGATTTGAGGACTTCCTTGATGCCTTTTTCCTGATCCATCAGATAGGCAATGGACATGATGGTGGTAGAAGCTTGGGGACCTGCCGCCCGCATGCCCAGGATCCGCAGGTCTTCATCTTCGTTGACGATGATTTTAACAAATCCGTCCGTTGCCCGCATGGCGATGGCGCGGTTCAGCAGCGCATTCGAATATGTGGCAACCCGATAGGGGATTTTCTTTTTGCGGCAGGTCTGCTCATTGAGGCCGACCGCTGCAACTGCCGGTTTGAAAAACATGACGGTGGACATGTTGGTGTACTTCAGGGGCCACATATTCGCACCGAACATGGCTTTAATGGCATAGCGGGCTTCTGTTTCGGCGATGTTCACCAGGGCCGGGTGGTGGGTCACATCTCCGGCGGCGTAAATGTTTTCTTTGATGCGACAGTTGGCATCACTATCCAGATAGCCCATTTCATTGGTTTTAATTCCGACCCTGTTCAGGTTTAATTCAGTGAGTTTCGGTGTGCGTCCGATGGATATCAGTGCCGCGTCTGCTTCGACCACCTCCGAATGCCCGTCCGAGAAATCGAGAATTACTTCTAGGTGATTCTGTCGCCGGTTGATGGTTCTCAAATTCGCGGAATGAAAAATTTCGACGCCGTTCTCTTCAAGATTGTGGCTGATAAAGCTGCTTACATCTTCATCTTCAAATGGTATGATTCGCTCCTGGTGATCAACCAGAAAAACTTTTGTTTGGCGGAAATTAGAAAAGATCGTTGCATATTCACAGCCGACGATGCCGGCGCCGATGATGATCAGGCGTTCGGGGAATTCTTTCAGATTCAGAATGCTGTCGGAATTTATGATACGCTCCTGATCGAATGCGATGTTCGGAAAGCTCTTTGGTTGTGAACCGGTGGTGATCAAAAAAAAATCGGCTTTCAGTTTTTCATTACTGCCATCCTTGCCGGTTACATCCAGCTCTTCTCGGGAGACAAACGCGCCGTGGCCCCGCATAAATGTTATTGAACCCGGACCCGGCCAGCGATTCGGTGAGTAAGTTTCCAACTGGGACAGCATCTGATACTGTTTTTCTTTTACCGCCTGGATAACTGAATTGCGAACCGCCTGATAGTTTACTGTTAGACCGGCGCTCCGATACCCCCGATCCACCTTGGCGGCAATATCATAGTCCTTGGCCAGTTCCCACATAGTTTTGGAAGACAATGCGCCCCACAACACTCCGGTACCGCCAATTTCATCGGCTTCGACAATGCACACATGTTTGCCCAGGTCGAGTGCGCGCATTGCCCCGGCAAATCCTCCCACACCACAGCCGATGATACAAACATCATATTTATCCGGCATTTTCTTCGCTTTCGTATGGTACTGTATTCAGCGGTTCGAAGACATAATTTGAATGGTGGGCATTATAGGTAAAAACCGATAGCAGGTCAATAGGAGTCCACTTCCAATAGTCTTAATACGCTGGTGGTAATCTGTGGCATATTTTCGTTCGCATTCAAATGTAGTGCTGAAGATAACATTGGCGGCATCCAGGCCCACGCAGTGCTGAAAACAACAGGCGTAGACTGGTTGTCCAATGGTTTCCAGGATGATAGGAAGCTTCGTTAGGGCCGATTGTCAAAGGGAATCGTCAAGGCATAGATACCGCGTTCCAGTTTGGCTTCCACTGTCAGTCCGCCTTTTTCAAAGACTTTTATCATTGCTTTGTTCGACGCCAGTACATCGGCGGTGAAACCCTGTATGCCTCTTTCTTTCGCCAGCCTGACGAGCATTTGATACAAGAAAGTCGCTATGCCAAAACCCTGGTACTTTTCATCGACCACAAAGGCAACATCCGCATACGGCCTCTGTTGATCTTTTATGAATCTTGCCTCGGCAATGATGTGTCCTTTTCCCGGTTCTCCAACCAATCCGACCAGGGAAAGTACCTGACTGAAGTTTACATTGACGTATTTTTGCATTTTCGAATGGGGCATGGTTTTAATCGGTGAAAAATAGCGATAATAAACCGCTTCATCCGAAAAGCGGTAAAACAACCGTCGCATCTGTTCTTCATCCGATGGCTTGATCGCCCTGAAGCGCACTTGCAGTCCTCCTTTAAACATACTCCTGGCACTGATCTCCGCAGGATACAGGTGTGCGGATTCTTCTAGAAACATCTGATCCGGATATAGAATTTTTTCTTCCTTGGCATATTCGATCAACTGCGCCCTGTCTTCCGGATGGGCGATATCGATCAGGGCCTGTGCCCGCTCCCTAACAGTGCGACCATTCAGGCTGGCCGTACCATACTCGGTGACGATCATGTCAACCGATTCGCGGACATTGAGTTGATTCGGAAAGTCGGCTACCGACAGGCGGATATTCGGCTCCTGCTCTCGGTTGCGACTGGGCAGGGCAAATATACGCAGCCCGCCGGGGGAAATCTCGGCTCCCTGGAGCAGATCAATAACATCACCGGGACCTGCCGCCACAGTTCCTCTACCGACATGCAGAACAATGGTGCCGGAAAGGTCCACCTTGCGGGCCGGAAGTATGCCGATAAAGTTGGGATTGAGTCCTACCTGCAGCGGCTTGAGCACTTTGTCCAGCCCCTGAAACTCGACCAGAGGATTACGGTCAAGCCATGCCATAAGTTCCGGTGTGCCGACGGCGTAGCAAGCAACTGATTTACCCCTGAATATTCCCTTGTTACGATTGGTAACCGCGCCGCTTTTTACAAGATCCATGAGTGCATCGGTGAAAAAAGCCGAGTGTATGCCAAGATGACGTTTGTGAACCAGATGACGGCTGAGCGCTTCAAACATAGGTCCGATGTTAAAGGCCAGACAACTGCCGTCCTCGATAACCGCGGCTAAATTTGAAGCAATCTGGTCGAACACGTCATCCACCGGCCGGCGTGAAAAGAAGATCGGTTCATCGGTCGATTTTACCAGCATGTCAAAATCGTCAATGTGAGTGAAGGTATCTCCGAGGGTCATTGGGATTCGGGGGTTGATCTCACCGACGACGATTTTAGCCTGCTCCATCACCAACTGGGCCACATCCACAGCAACACCGAGGCTGCAGTATCCGGCTTCGTTGGGAGGTGTTATCTGAATAAATGCCGCGTCTATGGCGATGCGGCCGGATTCGATCAGGTGGGGAATCTCGGAGAACCGGCTCGGAATCAGGTCTACCCGGCCGGCTGTAATGGCTTCGCTGGCCGCCCACCCTGAAAAAAAAGTTTTCAGCCTGTATCGATTGGAATCAAGCGCTTTCAGGGATATGGCATCTCCGAGACTTACCAGTTGTATCAGTTCCAGATCCTGCGCCGGTGGAAGGTCTGTATTCATCAGGTTTTTAACCAGCGTGCGCGGTTCAGCCGAACCGGTACCCAGAAATATGCGCATTCCCGGCTCGATCTTTTCCAGAACCCTGCGGGGCGGGACAACGGTTTTTTCCCAGTTGTGAAACCTTTTTTTCTTCATGGCCGAAAATCCAATCGGAGCCAGGCTGCTAACTTGTGTATTCTGTTTTCATTGATATATTTATTTCAAGGTTGCGAAGCATTCATCAACCGAATGGGTCGCTGATGTGCGACTGCTCGAAGGAAAATAGCATGAAAACCGTTTTCAGCAAAGCCCCATTTTTCAGTTAGGTGACGCGATGCGTGTACTCTCGTGGGTTAAATTTTCATTACTGACAATTGCCGACGCCTTTTACCAGCAGCGAAAACAATCAAGACCGACAGCGGATAGACTGCAGCGCTGTAGAATTGTTTCCCATCGCGGCCAACATGACAACCGCGCGGTTTTTGAAAATACGATAGCGGCATTCGAAAAGGTAAAAGTCCATGGCATCTGGGGGCTTGAACTTGATATCCGCTGGACCAAAGACTTGTGGCCGGTCGTGATTCATGACCCGGACACACAGCGCCTGTTTCATGACAGGCGGCGGGTTGATCAAATGACCTGCAGCGAGTTGAAGGAATCCTTTTCCGTGATTCCGACCCTGGAAGAGGTCATTCAACGCTACGGAAAGTGCCTTCATTTGATGATTGAAATCAAAGCCGAATCATATCCGGATCCGGTCCGCCAGAATCAGGTGCTCAAAGATCACCTGTCACAGCTTCAGCCGCGAGAAGATTACCACCTGATTTCACTCACACCGCGGATGTTTGATTTTTTCGACTTTGCCCCCCCTGCAACCCTGTTGCCGATTGCCGAGTTGAACGTCCGCCAGGTCAGTGATCTGGCGATTCGTAAAAGATTCGGAGGTCTTCTGGGGCATTATCTGGTTTTAACGAATCGAATGCTGAAAAAGCACCGGGCGATCGGCCAGAATGTAGGGACCGGATTTGTCAATTCAGAGAATTGCCTGTTTCGCGAAATGAATCGAAATGTGGAATGGGTATTTTCCGATAACGGGGTTGAATTGCAATCGATCCTGAAGGGTGCGATTTAATCGTTATGGGCTCCAGAGGAGGATCGGATCTTGAGGGTCTTTTGCTGAGCAGTGTCACCCACCGGATTCTGCACTCCGGCCAATGTTCGGTCCTGGTCGTTCGCTAGAATCTTACACAAAAAGGTAGGTCATGATCAAAGCCATACTTGAAAAATTCGATTTAATCGATGAGCAATCCGGTGCCGGCACCGGAAATTTTTTACCCGCCAGGGGCGAAGTGCTGCCGGCATATTCACCGATCAATGGTCAGCCGATCGGATCGATTCGCAGCGCTTCGCGAGATGATTATGAAGCGGTCGTCACCCACAGCGCAGAAGCGTTTCAAACCTGGCGCATGATACCGGCACCCAAACGGGGCGAAATCGTTCGTCGCATCGGTGAAGCCTTGCGATCTCATAAAAAGGATCTTGGGGCACTGGTCAGTCTGGAAACCGGAAAGATCCTGGCCGAGGGAGAAGGGGAGGTGCAGGAGATGATCGACCTGGCGGATTTCGCCGTCGGCCAGTCGCGCATGCTGTACGGGTCGACCATGCACAGCGAACGGCCCGAACACCGCATGTATGACCAGTGGCATCCCCTGGGGCCGGTCGGTGTGATTACGGCATTTAACTTCCCGGTTGCCGTCTGGTCCTGGAAGGCTCTGATAGCAATGATTGCCGGCGATACAGTCGTGTGGAAACCCTCTTCTAAAGCTGCGTTGACGGCCATTGCCACGATGAAGATCATATGGCCGGTACTGCGCGAAAGCGGACTGCCGGAAGGCGTTCTGGGTCTGGTCATCGGAAGCAGGGATGAGGTCGGTGAGGCCTTGATTCACGACCGGCGCATTCCGTTGGTGTCGGCGACCGGCAGCGTCCGCATGGGTCGGCATATCGCACAGGCGGTGGCAGCCCGCCTGGGAAAAACCATTCTGGAGCTGGGCGGCAACAATGCCATCGTCGTCGCCCCGAGTGCCGACCTGGAACTGGCGGTACGGGCCATTGTTTTCGGCGCTGTCGGTACGGCTGGCCAGCGCTGCACGAGCACCCGGCGCCTGATCGTTCACGCGGACGTGTATGATAAACTGGCGGAGGCTTTGATCAAAGCCTACAAGCAGATTAAGATCGGTGATCCCCTGAAAGAAGGCGTGCTCATGGGGCCGCTGATCGACCCCCGTGCAACTGCCGCCATGCAGGCCGCGCTGGAACAATTTAAAAATCAGGGCGGCAAAATTCTGTACGGCGGCCAGGTCCTATCCGGGGGGTTGTACGATGCCGGCACATACGTTACACCCTGTATTTGCCAGGCGCATCCAGATATTCCGATTGTGGAAGAAGAGACATTCGCCCCGATCGTGTACCTCATCAAATACACTACCATTGAAGAGGCTGTCGAATATCACAATGCCGTGCCCCAGGGGTTGTCATCTGCCATATTCACGCGTGATATGAGTGAATCGGAAACGTTTTTGAGCCATAGGGGCAGCGATTGCGGTATTGCCAATGTCAACATCGGAACCTCGGGGGCCGAAATCGGCGGGGCATTCGGTGGCGAGAAGGAGACCGGCGGCGGACGCGAGTCCGGCTCGGATGCCTGGAAAGCTTATATGCGGCGCCAGACCTGCACCTTGAACTGGTCCGGGGATCTGCCGCTGGCCCAGGGGATAGATTTTGATCTCAGAGGTTAGCCCCGCGACCAAATTGAACACTCCTCGAATCCGGAAGATCTGCCTGCCGGAAAAACTCCTTGACAACATATCTATGATTCGATAGAAGACAGACCGACCGGTCTGTCCCTCATTTTATTTCAGGATCCTGAGTATTGACGCTTAAAGAAAATATTATTCACGAGTCATTAAAACTGTTTTCGCTCAAAGGATTTCTCAGCACGTCCATTCACGATATTCTCACCGCGGCCAACACTTCTAAAGGCGGATTTTATAATCATTTCACCAGTAAAGAAGACCTGTTCTTCCAGGTTTTAGATGAAGCCCGTAAGGTATGGCGTGAAAAAAATCTTGCCGGCTTTGATCAAATCGAATCACCGGTTGCCAAAATCATAAAGCTTCTTCAAAATTTTCGTGACCGTTATCTCGAAGACGCTGAAACCTTTCCGGGAGGGTGTATATTTATCACTTTTGCCGTTGAGCTGAACGACCAGCGCCCCCATTTGGCCACCGAGGTCAATAAAGGATTTGCCGGCCTTAAAGCCATGATAAAAAGGTTTTTGGTCCAGGGAATGCAAGCTGGTGAGTTGCGCAAAGATATCAGTACCAGCGCCATTACGGAACTGCTGTTTGCCGGTATGCTGGGTGCAACTATCATATATAACGTGGACAAATCCAAGGCAAGCCCGGATAAGGCGATCAACGCCCTGATCGATTATATAGAGAACCTTAGAACCTGAAAAAGTGTAATAACCGATTCCAATAATACCAAAGGAGGAAAGAGAAATGATCGATTTTACGTTCACAGAGGAACAGGACATGTTTCGCAAAGCTGCCCGCGAGTTTGCAGAGACTCAGGTCGCCCCCCGGGTTGCTGAAATGGAAGAAACCGGCGAGGTAAGCGATGCGGTGGTCAAGGCTATGGCCGAAGCCGAGATGATGGCCCTGACCATACCGGAAGCGTACGGCGGATTAGAACTCGGCTATACAGCCCGGCTCATTGCCCTGGAAGAGGTCAGCCGGATCTCGGTGGCTGCGGCCATGATGATGCAGGTTTTTGCCCTGGGTATCGAACCGATACTCAAGTTCGGCAGCGAAGAGCAGAAAAAGAAATACTTGCCCGGCATGGCAAAGGGCGAACTGCTCTCTACGACCGCAGTAACTGAGGCCACCGGGGGATCTGATCCCACCGGCATCCGCTCGACCTATGAAAAGGATGGGGACGATTTTATCATCAATGGCCGTAAATGCTTTATCACCAACTCTCACATCGCCGATGTTATTACCATTTTAGCCAAAGATCCGGAAAATCCTAAAAATTTCGCCACCTTCATCCTGGAAAAAGGGATGGCGGGCTTCAAAGCGACCCATGTAGAACACAAAATAGGTATGCGCGGCTGCAACACTGGAGAGCTGTCCTTTGACAACCTCCGCGTACCGGCCTCCCAGCTGCTGGGAGAAGAGGGCAAGGGTTTGCGCGTGACCATGGCAGCCATCGGCGATGTCGGCCGAGGCGGGATGGTAGGCTGCGCCTTGGGACTACAGGCTGCCTGTCTGGAGGCCTCGATTAAGTTTGCCAACGAGCGCATACTGTACGGAAAGCCGATCAGCAGATTGCAGATGATTCAAAACAAGCTGGCGGAAATGAAAATCGATCTGGAAGCCGGTCGCTTGCTGGGGTACCGCGCATCCGCCATGCAGGATAAAGGTCAGCGGTCGAGCAACGAATTTGCGGTGGCCAAATACTATACTACCGAAGCCGCCCAGAAAGCGGCCAAAATAGCAATCGATATTCACGGCGGTTACGGTTGTATGGAAGAGTATGCGGTTACACGCTATCTGCGTGATGCCGCCGTTTTGGGACCGTCGGCCGGCACCTCCGATATCATGAAGGTTATCGTCGCGCGCTGGGTCCTGTCATAGAAAAATCGGCTATCCCAATACCCAACCCGGATGAGCCGGAATTGAAAATTGAAGATTGACGATTGAAGATTTATGGTATCGCTTTGCTCTGTCATTTCTATTTAAATCGATCGTTCGACCCTGTCCTGAGATCCTGAGGCTCTCGAAGGGAGGCTTTCGACGGGTAGCATTCCTAAATTATTCAATCTTGCTATGGCATGCATCACGAGCAAACATGATGTGATTTCAATAAATAAGGCCTAAGGGTGAAAATCATGCTCAAAATCGTTGTTTGCGCCAAGGCGGTCCCCGACCCCAAGGAGGCCTGCAATATAAAAATCGATTCCGATACCAAGACACTCATGCGCTGTGAGGTGCCGTTCGTGTTAAACCCGCTGGACAAAAATGCTTTAGAGGCGGCCCTGCAACTGAAAGAGCAAATCGGGGCCCGGATCTCGGTGGTGAGCATGGGTCCGTCGGACGCAGGAAACATCGTGAAAGAGTGTCTGGCGCTGGGTGCCGACCAGGGGTATCTGCTTTCGGACCCGGCATTTGGTGGTGCGGATGCCTATGCCACCGCCTATACCCTCGCCAAAGGCATCGAGAAAATCGGTGCATTTGATGTGGTTTTTTGTGGAATGGCCAGCAGCGACGGCAGTACCGAATGGGTCGGGCCGGAAATGGCCACTTTCTTGCAAGTGCCGGTGGTTACCATGGTGAAAGAGATCGATGCATCCGGCGGGAAGCAGTGGACGGTCAAAGCGAGCATCGAAAACGGATACCGTCTGATGCAGGTCCAACTGCCGGCCGTATTCACGGTCACCCGAGAGCTCAATGCACCGCGAACGCTCAGTTTTTCCGGAATTATCAAAGCCAGAAAAAAAGAGATTACCCAGTGGGGCATCGCGGACTTGAGGGTTGCGGCTGAAACGGTGGGTGTGAAAGGATCACCGACCATCGTTGCGACCCTCTCAAATCGGGAAAGCAAGCGACAGGTGCAGTTCATCGAAGGTACCCGAGAGGAAAAGGCACGGCAACTGGTGCAAAGTCTGGCCGACGCCGGGATGCTGTGATGATAGTTAGATAATCGATGATGTCGGGTGAACCGGAACCTAGGCGGTGGTACGATATCCTGGGCGGCATCATCGATGGTAATTTCCATTGAAAGGAACGGCGACGACTATGCAAAGCGAAGGCGGGCCCGTGTGGGTGGTAGCCGAGCAGATTGACTGCCGGCTGCTAGATGTATCCCTGCAGCTGATCGGTAAGGCGCGACAGCTGGCCGATGAGCTGGGGGTTGCCGTAGAGGCTGTTTTTCTCGGCGAGAATATCGAAAATCAGGTGCCACAGCTGTTTGCCGCCGGTGCCGACCGGGTTTATCTGGGCGATTCCCCCGAACTGACGTTCTATCAGCCCGAGGTGTACACCCGGATGATCGTGGATCTGGCTGCCCGGAAGCAGCCGGAGATTATTCTTCTCGGCTCGACGTCCATGGGAAGGGAATTGGCCCCGCTGGCAGCCGCCGGCTTGAGTACCGGCCTGACGGCCCATTGCATCGATCTGGTGCTCGACGACGACGGCATTTTAGAGCAGCAAATACCGGCCTACGGCGGGCTGCTCTCCATTGTCTGCCCGGAGAAACGCCCGCAAATGGCCACCGTGGCCAAAGGGGTTTTCCCCAAGCCAGTTTTGGATGAGAGCCGCAGCGGTGAGGTCGTTGCGCTGGAAATACCGCAGGACCTCCCCGGCCGGGTCCGGACCCTGGAAATCGTGCGCGAAGAGCCTGAAGGCGTGCCGCTGGAATCGGCATCCATTGTGGTTGCCGGCGGTGCCGGTGCCGGAGACCCGGAGGGTTGGCAAAATATCGACGAACTGGCCCGGGTGTTGAACGCGGCCCTGGGCTGCACCCGACCGGCGGTTGATGAAGGCTGGGCTGAATTGGAGACGATGATCGGCCAAAGCGGCAAGATGGTGGGCCCGGAACTGTATATCGGCGTGGGACTGTCAGGCGAATTGCAGCACATGGTGGGCATCGTCGACGCCCGCATGATGATCGCCATCAATAACGATGACAAATCTCCGGTTTTCGAGCAGGTTGATTTGGGCATCGTCGACGACTGCCGGGAGTTTGTACCGGTGTTTATCGAAAAACTGAAAGAATATCAGGAGAAACAGGTTACCTGCTGAATCGGGCGTGGACTGGTTTTATTGCGATGTTTTACGCGCCCGCCCAATCAGCCGAACAGTATTTTCCCAAACGTAGAAAACTACCGCCATCGGGGATCAGAGGCAATCCGCGGATGCCGTAGACAAATACCATGGGGAGATGGAATATAGGAATGTTGGAATAATGGGTTAATAAGGATGAGGTCTTATTTGGATACATTTTCTAAATCAGAGATTAAAATCAAGATAATCTCCTTATTTATACCCAATATTCCATTATTCCACCATTCCATCATTCCATTCGACGCTCAAAGGTAAACTCCACCCCTCTCTCCGAGCTGTAGGCTCTACGAGCCGGAAGCTGGGTTGAAATCAAAGCCGGATCCTCTGGACCCGGAAACTATACTTATATGGAGGTTGTAATGGCAAATTTGAAAGAAGTGGAACAAGCTTTAAATACCTATATCCGGCCGCTGACCTTCCCGGTAGCCATCAAGATGTTGAAATCGGAAGCGCAAATACCCGAAAAAACGCGCCGCCCATTGCAGCAGATGAAGAAAAAGGTCGCTATCTGCCAGGGAATCGGTATGGCACGCAAATTAGGCTGGGCGGTGGCGATGGGCAAAGAGGACATGCAATGTTCTTTGGGAGCCGCTCCCTTTGGGTTTTTCAAGAATATTGATTATTGGAATGAGGGCAATATCGCTGCCGGCATGTTTGCTTCTTCAAAGGAGATCGGCAAAAAGAAAGAAGAACTTGTCGATCGATTTGAATACGAATCATACAGCCATATCCTGGTCGCACCTTTGAACCGTGCGGCTTTTGAACCGGATATGTTTATGATTTACGGCAATCCTGCCCAAATCATGCGGTTGGTTCAGGGGGCCGTCTATGATGAAGGGGGAGCGGTGCAGTCATCTTCCATGGGAAGGCTGGGATGTGCTTCCATTATTACAGTGATAAAAAATGACGAATGCCGCTATGTTCTACCGGGAAACGGCGACAGGGTCTTTGGGATGACCCAGGATTACGAGATGGCTTTCCTGGCCCCGGCAGCCAAAATAGATGCTGTTTTGGAAGGATTAGCCAAAACGCACAAAGCCGGTGTCCGCTATCCAATTACCAGTTTCTTCAATTTTCAGGCAACATTTCCTCCCGCTTACCAAGAACAAATGAAGATCTGGGAGGAAGAGGGAGAGCTATAGACGGCAGCATACAATAGGCGGCAGAGAAATTCTGCCGCCGCTAATATGACATTTACTCCTTGAAGACAAGACCAAACTGAGCGGTCCCACCATTCCAGATTCCACAAAAGAATTAACGAAAACAATAAATTAACGAAAAAACATTTTTTTCTTGCATTCATTTCTTAACCTATGTAGTAAGTATGAATTGGGTTGTTCTTTATATGGTGCAGCCCGAATCATTTCACGTCACTTTGGGCCTCACCACCTATACCATGTTTATTGTCATGGGCTTACGAGCCTAACCGTCGCAAGCTATTGCCGCATTAACGATTCAATAAGGAGATGGAGAATATTTACGACAAACCTCTAATCACAAAATCAGTGGGTCGTTGACCAAAATGCTCGGACAATATTCTGATGGCCAAATTACGTCAATTAGGCTGTAAAATATAAACCGAAGGGAAGTTAATTCAATCTATTCGACCGAAGAAGGAGGTAACAATGTCGAAATTACAAGAACTAGAAAAACTATTTACAGAAGGCAAAATTACTCGCCGCGAGTTTATGGCCCGCATATCTGCGCTTGGATTGGCGGCAGCTGTTTCTCCGGCGTTTTTAGCTTCTAAGGCTGAGGCTGCTACACCCAAGAGAGGCGGTCGGGTAATACTGGGCTCGGCCGGAGGCTCCACCACCGATTCAATGGATCCCGGAACTTTGATGCACACGATGCCGCAAACCGTTAATCAATGCCTCCGCAGCCATCTGGTTGAAGTAGACTACAAAGGCGAACCAATTCCCGAACTGGCCGAAAGCTGGGAAGCCGAAACCGGTGCGGCCAAATGGGCATTCAAGTTGCGCCAGGGCGTGGAATTTCACAACGGCAAAACCATGACTGCCGAGGATGTTGTGTATTCCTTCAATGAGCATCGCGGTCCGGACACCAAATCGGCTGCCAAGGGCGTGGTTGATCCGATCACGGACATCAAAGCCGACGGCAAATACACGGTGATATTCACACTGAAGGAAGGCAACGCCGACTTCCCCTTCATCGCCAGTGACTACCACATCCCAGTTATACCCGCCGGCACAAAGGGTAAGGAATATGAAAAGGGCATCGGCACGGGCCCCTTCAGCATGGTGGCCTGGGAGCCCGGCGTCAGGTTTCTTGGCAAGCGCAATCCAAACTACTTCAAAGAGGGCCGTCCCTACTTTGATGAGGTTGAAATCATCGGTATTGCCGACACCAATGCCAGAACCAATGCATTGAAGACCGGCCAAATCCATGTAATGAACCGCTGTGAGCCCAAAACCTTTCACCTGCTGGAAAGGATGCGCGGCGTTCAAGCTTTGAAGTTGGAGGGAGCCAGGCATTACACCATCCCGATGCTTACCACCATCAAACCTTATGACAACAATGATGTCAGACTCGGGCTCAAATACGCGATCGACCGGCAGCTGCTGGTTGATAAGATTCTGCGCGGGTACGGCTATTTGGGTAATGACCATCCCATCCCCCGGCTCAACAAGTACTATGCAAAAGACCTGCCCCAGAGAGAGTACGATCCGGACAAGGCCAAGTTTCATTTGAAGAAGGCTGGTAAACTGGATCATACCTTCAAGCTGCATGCCGCAGATGCCGCGTTTCCGGGAGCCGTAGATGCTTCGGTCCTGATACAAGAATCGGCGCGGAAGGCTGGGATCAAGATCAGCGTCGTACGTGAGCCGGATGATGGTTACTGGGAGAATGTCTGGATCAAAAAGGAATGGGTACAGTGCTACTGGAGTGGCCGTCCCACCGCGGACTGGATGTTCTCGCTGGCATACTCGAAAGATGCCAACTGGAACGACACCAAATGGGACCATCCGAGGTTCAATGAGTTGCTCAATGCCGCCCGGGCCGAGCTTGACGACGATAAACGGCGCAAATTGTACGTGGAATGCCAGAGTATTGTGCGCGATGAAGGCGCTACACCTGTTCCTGCCTTTGCCCTGCAGCTTTCGGCGGCCAGCAATAAAGTGGCGTTTAAAAATCCTGCGGCCAACTGGGAGTTTGACGGCTTCAGGCTTGCAGAGCGCTGGTGGTTCGCTTAATCCATAACCTCTCACTAAAAATCGAGTCACGAACACGTCCCAATTAAGCCTCATCACCTGTTTTCCCCAAGGCAAATCAGGTGATGAGGCAAACCACAATTTGTTCTACAATAACCATAGGTTGGAAAAAATGAGAGATATACTTACCATGGTAGCCAAACGCCTTGCGTTGGGGATACTAACCATTTTCGTCATTTCTGTTCTCATTTTCGTGGGTGTGGAGGCACTACCGGGCGATCTGGCGACGGCCATCCTGGGACAGGAGGCTACGCCGGAGACCGTGGCCGCGTTTCGCAAGGAACTGAAATTAGATCTTCCACCGCATGAGCGCTATTTCGCCTGGCTGGGGGATTTTATACAGGGTGATTTGGGCACTTCCCTGGCTAACAAACGCCCGATTGCTGAGTTAATAGGCTGGCGTTTTGCCAACACGATATTCCTGGCAGCCACGGCAGCAGTGATATCGGTTCCGCTCGCAATACTGCTCGGGCTTCTTGCAGCGCTTTACCGTGGCAGCTGGTTTGATAATCTCATTTCCACCACCACCCTCAGCGCGATATCTTTCCCGGAATTTTTTATCGCCTATATACTGATCGCTTTGCTCTCGGTTCAAATGATTATCTTTCCCAGTATTTCCAACATTAACGATCAAATGTCGTTTTGGGCCAAAATTCATGCCATAATTCTTCCCAGCCTGACGCTTACATTTATCGTAACTGCTCACATGATGCGTCAGACGCGTGCAGCGATTATCAATGTCCTGGCCAGCTCGTTTATCGAGATGGCTCAGTTGAAGGGATTAAAGCGCATGCGCATCATTGTCCTGCATGCATTTCCGAATGCCCTGTCGCCAGTTATTAATGTGGTGGCCATTAACCTGGCCTATCTGGTTGTGGGTGTCGTGATTGTTGAGGTGGTATTTGTCTACCCCGGTCTGGGGCAGCTGCTGGTGGATTCGGTATCCAAACGAGACATTCCCGTTGTTCAGGCCAGCAGTCTTATTTTTGCCTGCGTTTATATCTCGCTTAATCTTTTAGCCGATATCCTGTCAATTCTCAGCAATCCCAGGTTGCTGCACCCAAGATCAAAATAAGGAGATTCAATTAGATGGCTTTCCTCAAATTGCTCAGACAATCACCGCTGGCCGCACGCGTCGGTCTTGTAATGATACTGATTAATGTCTTTGCAGCCATATTTGCTCCGCTTATCGCCCCTTACGGGGAAACGGAAATCGTTGGTGACGTTTGGCTGTCTCCGAGCAGCGAAAATTACCTTGGAACGGACCATTTGGGCAGAGACCTGTTTACGCGTCTAGTATACGGCGCCCGTAATACAATCCTGATCGCGTTTATTACAACAATGTTAGCGTTTTTCTTAGGCGCTATATTCGGATTTTTTGCGGCAACCCTCGGTGGTTGGACTGATTTGAGTTTAAGCCGGGTTGTCGACATTATGATGGCATTCCCGTCCCTTATTTTTGCCTTAATCGTGCTGTCAGTGGTTGGAACATCGATAGGGGCCTTAATATTGACAATAGCGGTGCTCGAATCTACGCGGGTTTTTCGCCTGTCAAGGGCGGTGGCCATGGATATCACGGTCATGGAGTTCGTTGAAGCGGCCAGACTTCGCGGTGAAGGAATCGCCTGGGTCATGCGCAAAGAAATACTGCCAAATGCCATGCCTCCGCTGGTTGCAGAATTCGGCCTGCGTTTCTGTTTTGTATTTTTGTTCATCGCTGCATTAAGTTTTCTGGGTTTGGGTATTCAACCCCCTACGGCGGACTGGGGGGGCATGGTACGGGAAAATGCAGGGGCGATCACATTCGGCATATTTGTCCCGCTATGGCCGGCCGGCGCAATCGCGTTCTTGACGGTAGGCGTCAACTTAATTGTGGATTGGTTTCTAAAGATCGCCAGCGGGTTAAAGGATTGAAAATTGCAGATTGAATATCGAATATTGAAGGTATTCTTTCGATTAATATTCAATCGTCAGAGTTAAATATTCAGTTTGAATTAGAGGCAGGTTACCAATGACCCATCTACTCGATATGAAAAAAATAGAGATCGAAGGCTTCAGCTCTGAAGAAGAGCGATGGATGCCGATCATCAATGGCCTCGACCTTACGCTGGACAGAGGCGAAATTCTGGGTCTGATAGGAGAATCCGGCGCAGGAAAATCAACCCTCGGTCTGGCTTCCATGTCCTATACGCGAGGCGGCTGTCGAATCTCCTCCGGTTCGATTGTCTTTGACGGCATGGAACTGTTCGGCCAAACAGATGAGTTTCTTAGAAAAATCAGGGGCGTGCGGATTGCCTATGTTGCCCAAAGTGCAGCCGCCTCATTTAATCCGGCGCATCGGCTAATAAATCAGTATGCAGAAGCTCCGATTCGCCACGGTCTGATGAATTTTCAGCAAGCGGAAGAAAAAGCCGTAGACATTTACAGGCGGCTCCTGCTGCCGGATCCAAAAGGCATAGGTTACCGCTATCCCCATCAGGTTTCCGGGGGACAGTTGCAGCGCGCCATGGTGGCCATGGCCATGGCCTGCACACCGGACATTATCATCTTTGATGAGCCCACTACGGCCCTGGACGTTACCACCCAAATAGAGGTACTGGCAGCCATCAAGAAAATAACCAGGGAATTCAACACGGCAGCTATTTATATTACTCACGATCTGGCCGTGGTGGCTCAGTTGGCCGATTGCATCATGGTGCTAAGATATGGTGATCTGGTCGAAGAAAACAATGCTAGGGAACTGATGGCCCATCCTAAAGAGGAATATACCCGAGCACTGCTGTCGGTCCGCACCCTCAGGGAGGAAAGGGATCTGTCCGCCACAGAACACGACATCGTCCTGAAGGTTGAAAACGTGTCGGCCAGTTACTCTGGTAAAGCAGATGAAAAGGTGCTTGAAGACATTGATCTTAAAGTCAGACGCGCCAGAACTGTTGCACTGGTCGGCGAATCCGGCAGCGGCAAAAGCACACTGGCTCGGGTAATCACCGGTCTGCTGCCGCCGCTTGAAGGCAAGGTTATCTATGGCGGCAAGGAACTTCCGCCGGCTTTAAAATCACGTGACCGTACAACTCTCAGAATAATGCAAATGATTTATCAAATGCCGGATACTGCCCTGAATCCCAGACAGAAAGTCAGCGAGGTCCTGGGACGTCCGCTCACCTTTTACTTTGGCATGCACGGCAAAGAAAGAGATCAGCGGGTTAGAGAACTTCTGGAAATGATCGAACTACCGCCAAAGAAATATAAAGATCGTCTGCCGGGTGAGCTGTCAGGAGGCGAGAAGCAGAGGGTTTGCATTGCCCGCGCCCTGGCCGCTAAGCCCGACCTGATTATCTGTGATGAGCCGACATCGGCCCTGGATCAGCTGGTAGCCGAAGGCATTCTGAAACTTCTCCAGGATCTGCAAAATGAACTGCACGTATCTTATCTTTTTATTACGCATGATCTGGCAACAGTTAAAGCCATATCTGATGAGATTGTCGTCATGCTCCAGGGAAGGATTGTAGAACAGGGTGTGAAAAAGGACGTCCTTACGCCTCCCCACCATGAATACACCGAATTGCTGCTCTCCTCTGTGCCGGAGATGGACCCGGATTGGCTCGATAATGTTCTGGCAATGCGAAAAGAAAAAGGGATAGGACTCAAGGAGATACAAGAAGCTAAAGAACTTTGAGATAAGAAAAATTAAAGGGAGAAGTAATCATGTCGGAACCAACTGAACATAAAGGTTTACTGACAGAGGGGAAGATTACTCGCCGTGATTTCTTGGCCCGCCTATCTGCCATAGGCATTTCTGCCACCTTGTCTCCAGCACTCATATCCTCTTCTGCAAAAGCTGCGACCCCCAAAAAAAGCGGACGGCTCAGAATTGGCATGGCCGGAGGCTCTACAACTGACTCGCTTGATCCCGCGACGATAACAGATGCAATGGCGTATAATATCAATTGGCAGGTTAGAAATTGCCTGGTGGAAGTCGATTATCAGGGTAACCCAATTCCCGAACTGGCCGAAAGCTGGGAAGCAAACACCGATGCCAACAATTGGCGGTTCAAGCTGCGCGAAGGCGTGGAATTTCACAACGGTAAATCCCTGGAAGCCGAAGATGTGATGCATTCCATCAATCATCACCGCGGAAAGGATTCAACCTCGGCGGCCAAGAGTATTGTTGATCCCATAAAAGATATAAAACCCGACGGTAAACACACGGTGGTGTTTATCCTGAAAGAAAGTAACGCCGACTTCCCCTTCATAATGAGTGATCCTCATCTTACCATTGTTCCGGCCGGTACCAAAGGATCCGATTGGGGCAAAGGCATCGGCACCGGCGGCTATGCATTGATTAGTTATGAACCCGGCTATAATGCGCTAACCAAAAGAAATCCCAACTACTGGAAGGCGGGACGCGCACACTTTGACGAGGTTGAGACCATTGGCATTGCGGACGTCACTGAAAGGATCGTCGCCTTGCATAGAGGCCAGATCGATGCCATGAACCGGTTTGAGCTGAGACTCAATCATCTGCTGCCAAGGGCTCGTGGGATTCAGATCATTAACGTCACCGGTACAAAACACTTTTCGATGCCGATGCTCACCGATAGGGAACCGTTTAATAACAACGACGTCAGAATGGCACTTAAGTACGCTGTCAATCGTGAGCAGTTGTTAAAAGAGGTGTTACGCGGCTACGGCCGCCTTGGTAATGATCATCCCATAGCGCCGACCCAAAAATTTCATGCTTCGGATTTACCCCAGAGAAAATATGATCCTGACAGGGCGCGTTTCCTTATGAAAAAGGCCGGAATGTTGGATTACACCTTCAGCCTTCACGCCGCTGATGCTGCGTGGCCAGGAGCCAAAGCCGCAGATGCTGCCATGCTTTACAAAGAACACGCCGCCAAGGCCGGTATCAAGATAGAGGTAATCGTGGAATCCGATGACGGTTATTGGGATAACGTCTGGATGAAAAAACCATGGGTCATGTGCTACTGGAGCGGTCGGGCAACTGCGGATTGGATGTTTTCAACCGCTTATGCAGAGGGCTCAGCCTGGAACGATACATTTTGGAAACACGAGCGATTTAACAAATTGTTAAAAGAAGCTCGCGCAGAGCTTAACGAGGCGAAACGCCATGAGATGTACTTTGAAATGCAAAGAATAGTGCACGATGAGGGCGGTGTCGTCATTCCGGTTTTTGCGAATAATATTGAGGTAGCAAGCCAGAAGGTAAAATTAGAGAATCCGGCCGGCAACTGGGAGATGGATGGTCACAGAGCGGCTGAGCGCTGGTGGTTTGAGTCGTAATACCCCAAGTTAGAAGATTTCTGAAAATTAAAACAGGCCAGACGCAGTGCGTGTGGCCTGTTGTTTTTTGTAACGGTTCAGCCACAAAGGCACGAAGACACAAAGAATGAATGCAAATTTTAATTGCCCTTGTCATCCTGCAAACCTTAACGATTCCCTTACGAAGACATCCTCTCAGACGTATTAAACGATAAACTTGGTGTCTTGGTGTCTTTGTGGTTGAACTATGGCGTATTATTTATTTACCGTGACCACCGGGCATGGAGCGTGCAAGATGACATACTGAGCAGTGAAACCGAAAATTAATTTGCCAACCTTGGATTTTTTTATGATGCCAATATAAATAATGTCTACCGTCTCATCCTGTGCAAATTGTATCAATTGTTCTCCGGAAGTCAATGATGTCACCAATAATTGCGTTTCATAGGAGACATCATCCCCACCTAACAGGTCCACGACCTCCCTGTTCAATTTGTCTTCCCTGCTCTGGATTTGGGAATGTTTTAAGGGAAGTTCCCTGGTTAACGTGTTAACCACTTCCAATTTTGCGCCCAAACTTTTGGCATCCTTCTGGGCCAGTTTCAAGGCAGATTTAGCTGAATCTGACCCATCATAACAGACCATTAACTTCATATTATCCTCCGTAGATTTGTATAGAAATGATTAAACGTCGCTAAGACTCTATCCCGCTCCGGCGAGAAGTCTAATAGTTTTTTCGAAGTCAGAATGTCCGCCTCGTAAAACAATGGAATGATAATACGCCGAGAACCAAGTTTCAAGAAAAAGCGTCATTTTCTCATAGCAAATCATATCAAATTGATATACAGTTATAGCCCTTTACTGAATGTTAAAGTCAAGAAAATAAAATCTGAAAGTAACTTCTTATCAACCAGCACTACATGTTTGACATTGAACTGCAACCGTGAATTATTCGTAAAAATCGGGGATCGGAAAGTGCCGCATTTTTAAATTCGTTTGCAATGAAATTGTCATTGGATGGGAGGTGTCTGTATGAAACAAATTTTAATAGCCGGAGATCTGCCAGTCGGAGGATTTGAGCTCAACGTATTTACAGATGATGAGCTCGACAAAATTCACCTTGCCACTTTAGAAGTTCTTAACAGCACCGGCATCTATGTTGAAAATGATAAGGCTCTCGAGATTTTTCACGGCGGTGGGGCGGTTATAGATCGAGAAAATGGAATCGTAAAAATTCCCCCCCATGTGGTGGAAGATGCGATCCGTTCAGCACCGTCCAAATTTCACGCGTACGGACGCATTCCGGACAGCGATATCGTGCTTGAAGGTAATCGGATCTCATTTACTAATTTCGGTGAAGGTATCATGTTTGTTGATCCCCAAACAGGAGAACATAGAGACACCACCAAGGCCGATATCGTAATGGCTTCCAGAATTATTGACTATTTAGAGCATGTGGAAACCTATGAAAGATGCATGTGTTCGCATGACAAGCATCCGAAGGTCCAGGCCCTTCACAACGCCGATGCGTCACTGACCAATACGACCAAGCACCACTGGCTGGGACCGGTTAACGCCTATCAGGCCAGAAGAATTGTCGAAATGCTGATTGCGATTGCCGGCAGCAAAGAACAACTGAAAGAACGTCCATTTCTCACATTTGTATCCTGTCCGGTGAGCCCTCTCAAACTACCGAAAGATCACTGTGACATTATAATGGAAGCCGCCAAAAACGGGTTAGGGTTGAATGTGATTGGAATGGCCATGTCCGGGGGATCTTCGCCGATTCACCTGGCCGGAACCCTGGTTACACAAAATTGTGAAGTTTTATCGAGTCTTGTCCTGAATCAACTGGTTTGTAAAGGGTCGCCGTTTGTCTACGGCAGTTCGACCTGTGCGATGGATCTGAGACGGGCCACAGCCACTGTGGGTTCTCCGGAACTTGCCATGATCAGTGCTGCCGTTGCCCGGCTTGCGAAATACTATAGCTTGCCCTGTTTTGTTGCCGGTGGATAGGCTGATACCAAAATATGTGATTACCAGTCCGGCCACGAAAAGACGATGACCGGCCTGTTACCCGCATTGGCAGGTGCCAATGTAATCTACGGGCTGGGGATGCTGGAAATGGGAATCACTTTTGATTTGGCCCAGCTGGTATTGGATAACGAAGCAGCGGGAATGGTTAAATACGCGGTTAATGGAATTGCGGTTAATGACCAGACCCTCGCCGTTGACGTCATTAAAGAGGTCGGCATATTCAATGACTTTCTGGGCCATGATGATACATTTAACCACATGCGATCCCAATCTCAGGCGCACTTGATTGATCGCACTGTGCGGGAAGATTGGGAGCAGGCGGGCAGTACCGACATTTATCAGAGAGCGAATCAGAAAGTGCAACATATTCTGGATACCTATGAGCCACCGCCGCTGTCCGACAGCGTACGGGCAACGATCCGTTCCATTATCTCGGATGCAGAAGATGAACTGGGTGTATCCTAACCCGGATAAACCGGAAAAGTTATAAGTGAACTAAAGTTTCAAGTGCCTAAATTTAATGTGTCGCTTCGCTCCATCTGTTTATAAAATAGATAGAATTCCACAACTTTAGTCACTTTAGCTCACTTCACACTTCGTTTCCCATAATAATTTTTTGCCATTAAATGCAAAAAATGACAATCAAGGGCCGAAGAATAAGAAAAAGGAAGTCTTCATTAGGGAGAAAGACAATGGGCAGGATTCAAACAAGAATGGGGGATGGCCACAGGGTAGAAATGACTGAGGCTGAAATCCGTAAAGATCTAGAAACGGGCACCAAAGATGCTGCCGAGCGAGCCAAAATTCCACCGCTTACCCAGGATGAGGTACACCATTTATTTGAAATCCAAAGGTGCAGCGATCGAGTCGTTGGCGTACAGCAGGGGAAAGAGATTTGTCTTACCTATGACAGTGGTACTACCAAGCTCAAACGGGCGAATATATCCGTCAGTAAAATTCAATCGTTGCAGTTTCTGGAAAGAGCGCTTGGGGCTGACAGCCTGGAGCTGGCCCATATCGATTACAGTTTCAAGCCGGCCAAACCGATTGTTGTTTTTGAACAGCCCATCATGGAACAGGCCCTGCTGATTACCATACCGCCGCTTCTTTATGGTGCCATGCCAAATTTGGGATTGTACAGCCAGCCAGACGGACCCTGTCCCAACCCAATGGATTTGATGCCTCAGCGAAAAATTGCAGAAGCCAAAGCGGCATATGAAGAAGCCGTAGAGCATGCTGTAAAAGATATGGTTTACGTGGGTAGTCAATTGTATGAGACTGGTGCTGATGGCATTAACTTTGACACGACTGCTGCAGCAGGAGATGCAGAATTTCTGGCGACTTTGCGGGCCATTGAAACGCTTCGCAAAAAATACCCGGCGATGGGTATTGAATTAGGGATGGCATCGGAGTTTATTTTAGGATTGCATGGAGAATTATTCTATGACGGTGTTCGGCTGGCGGGACTCTATCCACAAGGCCAGGTAAAATTGGCGCAAAAAGCAGGCGCAACTATATTCGGACCTGCCATCAATATTGTCAGCAATAAATCTCTCTCTTTCAACCTGGCACGCTCCGTCACTTACACCAAGGCATGTTCGCAAGCAGCCGATATTCCCGTTCATGCCGCCTTGGGTATGGGCGTGGGCGGCGTTCCATTGACAATTACCCCGCCGGTGGATGCATTGAGCAGGGCATCAAAGGCGCATGTGGAAATCTGCCGTTTGGACGGTTTGTAGGTGGGGGTCGGCGATCCGTACGGAATGCATGCGGCGCATGCAATCGTTTCGGGAATGGGCGGGATACGCACTGCTGGAGATCTGGTAGCGCGTTTGCAACTGAACCGGGCGATGAGAATTGATGCCGCGAAAAAGTATGTCGCCGATAAACTGGGAGTTTCTATTGCTGATATTGCAGATCCGGTTGCCATGCGAGAAGTGCGGGAGGATATGAATCTTGGGACATTGAATGAGTGTCCCGGTGTGGCCAAAGGGATGGATGCAAAGTTCCGGATTGCCGCATTGCTGGATCTCGAAATAAATTCTGTTAATCTATTCAAAAAATCGGCGGGTATTAATTTGTGATAGATAGGTCCTTTTCACAAGGAGTGACCATGCATAAACGCAGACAATTTTTAAAAATCGCATTTGGATGTATTACCACCATTGGCCTTTTGCCCGGCGTTGCTTTTTCAGCGGTTCGGCGGGTATACGCAAAGACTCAAGAAACTGTCCTGCTCAAAAACACGACGGGCGAAAGCTCTATCCATAATAATCCCCGCTCTTTGTATGCCGTTAATGAACAAATTACCCCTCTGAAAGATTTTGGGATTATGGGACTGTCCGATTATGAGGTGGATTTAAATAAGTGGCGTTTGGAGATTTCAGGTCGGATTAAATCGCCAATTAAACTGACCTACTCAGAAATTATTTCCCTGCCATCCACTGAGAAGGCGGTTCTACTGAATTGTCCTGGTTTCTTTTTCAATCGTGGTCTATGGAAAGGCATCTCCATGAAACCCCTTCTTGAACAAGCCAAAATACTATCAGGGGCCACCCATGTGGCCTTTTCAGGACCGGAGGGCCAGTATGAAAAAGTTGCTGAGTTTCCCTTAGATCATATCCTCTCCAACCGGGTCTTTCTCGCTTATGGTGTGAATGGAATAACTCTTCCCCAAAAACATGGCTTTCCCCTGCGTGTCGTGGCCGTCAGCTATGTCGGAGATGATTGGGTGAAATACGTCTATAAAATGAGAATACAATAATGTACCTTAGTAGTTTATTTCGTATATTCGATGACGTATTTTTTTGATGAAATCTACAGAAGCTAAACTTAAAAGTGACTAAAGTTTAAAGTTTTAAGTGAATCCCGCCGGGGCGGGATTATGGACTGCGCTTTCAGCGCGATCTAATTATAATAGGATAGAAAAACTCATTCTTTCGCGGATTATGGTATCGCTCCATTTCATCTTTTTATATAAAATCGACAGAATTCCATAATCCCGCCGGTGGCGGGATCACTTTAGTTCACTTTAGTCACTTCAAACTTTTCTGGTAAAAGTAATATGTCATCGAATTTATGAACGCATGCACTTAGCTATAGAAAGAAATTTTGAAACCACTTCTGCATTATAGCAAAGATAAAATAAATTATGATCATGAAGCCTACTATAAACAAGAGAAGCGTTTCTTTTTATAGTTTTCTTGTCATTATGGTATTTTTGGCAATAGGGGTTCGCGCAGAAGTTCAAAAATGTGAAGACGTATCCGGAACATGGGCCGGAACTGTAGAAATTGATAATTCTAATTGTGGCTATCCTGACCAAACAATAAGTTATACTTATGAACTTATCCAAAATGGCTGTTTTGTAACGGTAAAGGGGGAAGAGCATAAAGCCGTGGTCAGAGGTGACAAAATCTATTGGCCTCGACGCAGTATTCCTGGCCGGCCGGCCGGTTTTACCATAAATCTAGAAGAGGGTGTATCTCAAGTTAGTGGAATCAAAGCAACTGGCAAAAGGCTTTGGACTAGGACGGATGGCACTAAATCTTGTTCGGGTACGATTGTATGGACTGACGTCAAGCTTCCACCCAAGGATACTATTCTGGCTTCAACGAGTAGAAAACAGCTAACGGCGGAGGAACTTTTTAGGGACAAATATAAAGGTGATGGTCCGGTTCACAACGATTATTTTATGCCGTTTGAAGACGCAGATCCTGCTTTACACAAGTTCTCCGGTACGCTGGCCTTTGCATCAACCAAAATGAATTACCGTTTCATCTGGGCGAGGGGAAAGGGCAACTTTGGTTCGTTTCCCGCGCTTAAAGCCAGTTTCTTCTCCTATCAAGATCATCTCGTACCAGTTAAGCGAAATAAACTTCTTAAGAGTGAAAAAAGCCCTTGGAACATCATCCTGGCTCCAGGACGAATTTGGTCCGAACCTGGTGATGGCGGTTATTCACGCGCATCGTTTCCTTTCACCCTTATCCACTTCAAATCCATTTATAGCCAGACCCATAACGGTATTGCGACCTTTCTCTTTGACGACAAGCATGTATCCGCACTTCGCTTCCAAATCGTTCAGGAGGCGGCACCACAGGAAAAATTCGATGCCTGGGGTCAAGCAGATATGAAATATTTGCCTTCTTCGTTTCCTGATCAGATCGCATTGACTCAGCAGTTTGTCAACGAAATGGCGCACCGAACACCCATCCGTTCGTGGACCGAGCTGGAGCAAACTTACGATCAAAATGCTTTGGATATAATTGATGATACCAGAAACCGGGAAAACATTACCCTCAGCGGTTTAATCATAGACGATGTCATCTACGCTCGTCCATGCCGAACGCGCTGGGGTGATTATCCGTATTGCGCCCAGATGCGCCATGGCGTATATTCTGCCTCAAAGTCCTTAGGTGCATTAGTTGCTATGCTGCGCCTTGCCCAGAAATATGGGGATGGGATTTTTAACCAGAGGATTACGGATTATGTTGACATCGCCAGCAACCACGATGGCTGGAGCAATGTCACTTTTGGCGACATACTCAATATGGCGACCGGAATCGGCGATATTGAGCCACGCCGAGTTTCAAGCTATGTGGAAGAGGATTCTAGTCCCCTCGCTGGAAGGTTTTATAAAGCCCAAACGGAAAGTGAAAAACTAAAATTGATTGCAGCGTTCGGCAATTATCCCTGGGGACCTGGCGAGGTCTTTCGATACCGGACAACAGATACATTTGTCCTCGCTGTCGCCATGGATCGTTTTATCAAGAGCAAGGAAGGTCCGAAGGCAGACCTTTGGAATCTGATTACCCGGGAAGTGTTCCAGCCCATCGGGATCGCGCGTATGCCTGTCCTGCGCACAATAGAGCCGAACCATGCGCTGGGTATTCCAAAACTCGAGGGAGGCATGCTTCCAAACCTTGACGAAGTCGCGAAACTCGTTAAGCTCCTGCACAATGGCGGCTGGCATCAAGGAGAACAGATCCTGAGCGCCACAAAGCTTGATGAAGCCATTGGTAAAGCTCGGCCGCCCGGTCTTCCTACTGGATGGCAGATCGATGATGGGGAGACCTACTATCACATGTCACTATGGTTGCACCCTTTCGCAGCGCAAAAGGGCTGTATCGTCCGCATTCCGGCGATGAGCGGTGGTGGCGGGACCTATGTGATTATCATGCCCAATGGTATCACTGCATTTCGATTTGCCGATGGGCGTTATAACGATCCCGGAACGTGGGACAGTTCAGGCTTGAGAAAAGTGGCCGATTATATTCGACCGTTTTGTAAAAAGTCTATCAAATAAAAAAGCGAGGAATAATAAGAATTGCCTAAAAATTTTTATGAAATATCTTTATTAATTGCAATATAGTTGAAAGTCGTAATGAGGATGACTGGTAGCACCCAAATGAATTAAAATGACAAATGAAACCAAGAGATGATTAAACCTGAGAATAAAAAATGGCAAGACCTTGTTTTTTCACCCGAGGAAGTTCTGGCCTGCATCAAGCCGGGAATGACCATTTTTCTCGGCAGCGGAGTGGCGGAACCTAGAACCCTGATGAAATGTCTCGTTGATTCCGGTCTTTCGAACACGAACGACCTGGAATTAATCCAGCTGACGAGTCATAGCGACATTTTGTCATTAAAAAAACTTGATTATCAAAACTACCGCCTGAAAACGTTTTTTTCCACCTGGGTTTCGAGCGATATTGTTGTTGCGGGCAGTGTCGATTTGATCCCGGGTCGCATTTCTCAGCTGCCGCGGATTATCAAATCAAAACGGATTCCCGTCGATGTGGCTTTTATACAGATCACACCTCCCAATGAAGACGGTTATTGCAGCCTCGGGGTGGCAGTCGACATCGCCCGGGAAGCCATGGAGCAAGCCTCATTGGTAGTGGGGGAAATCAACACCCGGATTCCTTTCACCTTCGGCGATACCATCGTTTCCATATCGGACTTTGATCTGCTGGTAGAGTCAACCGAGCCGCCGGCATACTTTAAACGTTGGCCTGTTAACCCTATCATCGATAAAGTGGCAGCCAATATTGCCCAGATAATTGAAGATGGCGACTGCATCAGCTTTTTCACCGGCTCGTTGTTCGAGGCTTTGGGGCGACACCTGACACACAAACGCCACTTGGGCATTCATTCGCCGTATTTCACCGACTCCCTGATGCATCTGGTAAAAAGCGGTGCGGTGACCAATTATCGCAAGGCAATTTTCAGAGGCAAATCGGTTGCTTCCTATGCGTTGGGAACACCGGAGTTGATGGCCTGGTTGGATCACAACCCTTTGATCGAATTTCAAGGTATTGAGCAAGTTTTTGATCCGACCCAAATGAGCCGCAATCCTAATTTTGTGGTGGTGGACGAAGCGCGCAAAGTGGATCTATTGGGTCGGGTGACTTTTTCCACAGGCAAAGGAAAAATCGTATCCGGACCGGGCCAGGCGGCGGATTTATTTACCGGTGCCGAGATCTCACGTGGCGGGCGCAACGTGATTGGACTGACCAGCCGGAATCCTAAAGGGGATCCGAACATAGTGGTGATGCTGAGAAACCTTCGCAACCAATTCCATATGCGCGAATCGATTGATGCCGTCGTCACCGAATATGGTATCGCCAACCTGAAATGGCGTACCATCCGCGAACGCGCTCAAGCTTTGATTGATATTGCTCACCCGGATGATCGTGAAAAATTGGTCGAGCAGGCGAAGCAAAAGAATCTCCTGTTTTCGGATCAGATATTCTTGTCGGGCAGCGCCCATTTATATCCCATGGAAGTTGCAAGTGAACACACCTTTAAAAACGGACATAGAGTTCGCTTCAGGGCCATCAAACCCTCCGACGAAGAAGCCATGCGTCGTCTTTTCTACCGTTTTTCAAACAAGACAGTCTATCGCCGCTTTCTTTATGCCATCAGCACGATGCCCCAGAGATATAGTCAATAGTTGTGTATGAAGAAATTAGGCGGCAATCCGTTTTTCTTCGACACCATTGACAAATTTAACTCCTCTAATTACTTCTGCCAGGCGTTGCGGATGGTGAAGTCG
>Ga0126326_1000183_pt1 | contig 28234 bp, 19 predicted proteins | sample InaspJWI67metaG_FD_94485 | JGI IMG/M metagenome (GOLD analysis project Ga0126326, IMG submission 94485) | Marine gutless worms symbiont microbial communities from Oahu, Hawaii - Inanidrilus sp. 1 OAHU.JWI-67 metaG | ecosystem: Host-associated > Annelida > Digestive system > Unclassified | place... | reverse complement strand
TTTTCGATACACTGTCGGACATGGTGGCCTCCTTCCCTGGCTAAATGTTTGGTCTCGCAACCTTTATTTAACCATATCGAGGCCACCGCCTCAAATGTGCGAAAAATATTATACGTTATGCTCTTTGTACCATTCCACGAACTTGCCAATACCAACTTCAATAGGCGTATTGGGCTTAAACCCCACGTCCCGAGCGAGATCATCAACATTTGCACAGGTAGCCAGCACATCTCCCGGTTGAAGGTCCAGGAACTCTTTAACCGCCTTTTTCCCCAATGCTTTTTCAATGGCCGCTATGAACTCTAATAAGCCAACCGGGTTGTTATTGCCAATGTTGTAAATCCTAAACGGGGCGTACGATGTGCCCGGATCAGGATCATCACCAGACCAACCCTCATTCGGCTCCGCAGTGTTTTCAATCACTCGAACAACACCTTCGATGATATCATCGATATAAGTAAAATCACGTTTCATCTTCCCATGGTTAAAGACTTTTATGGGTTTACCTTCCAAAGTTGCTTTCGTAAAAAGAAACAGGGCCATATCGGGGCGGCCCCAGGGTCCATATACTGTAAAAAAACGCAGACCGGTGCAGGGCAGATTATAGAGGTGGCTATATGAATGGGCCAGAAGCTCGTTTGACTTTTTTGAAGCCGCGTACAATGAGACGGGATGGTCCACATTGTTATGAACTGAAAATGGCATGTTGGTATTGGCACCGTAAACCGAACTGGAGGATGCAAAGACAAGGTGTTTGACACCACTATGGCGGCAGCCTTCTAGGATGTTGGTAAATCCTACAATATTTGAATCGATATAGGCTTGAGGATTTATCAGAGAGTAGCGAACCCCAGCCTGGGCAGCCAGGTTAACAACGGCATCAAACGTATTGTCGTGAAAAAGTGCCTCCATTTCAGTCCTGTCGACCAAATCCAATTGAACAAACGAAAATGCCTCTTTGTCGTTCAATTGTTTCAGCCGATTTTGCTTCAGATGGACATCGTAGTAAGTATTCAAGTTGTCAAGACCGGTGACAGTACAGCCCTGACCTAAAAGTCGGAGGCTGAGATGATAACCAATAAAGCCGGCTGCACCGGTGACTAGGATTTTTTTGTATTTCATCTTAGTGTATTTAAGCTTTCAGCGTTTAGCGTTTGACTGTTGGCCATTTTTGTACCAATTGTAGGTTTTTGTTAGCCCCTCTGCCAATCCAGTTTCGGCCTTGAACCCTAATTCTCTTTCTGCCAAACCAGTATCTGCAACTGAGGCGCGAACATCACCTTTCCTGACAGGTTCATTGACAGAGTTGACATCTGCGCTTGCAGTATAACTGATTTTTTGCCAGAGCTGATTGATGGTAGTCTGTTGACCAGCCCCAATGTTGAATACTTTGCCGGATATTCCTGTTTTGTCGGCAGCAATCAGGTTGGCCTCAACCACGTCGGCAACATAAATGAAATCACGCGATTGTTCGCCATCACCATAGACTGTAGGTTCTTTTCCGTTTAGGGCCCTGTCCATGAATACCGAGATAACACCTGAGTAGGGTGATGAAGCGTCCTGACGAGGCCCAAAGACATTGAAATACCGGAGACTAACAGTCTCAAGACCGTGGAGATTACTATAAACCGCTGCATAATGTTCTCCGGTCAGTTTCTGAACAGCATACGGGCTTAAGGGTTTCGCCGGTGTGAATTCAGGAATCGGTAGATTGTCAGGGTTTCCATAAACCGCACAGGAACTCGAAAATACAACCCGCCAAACACCACTTTGCCGTGCAGCCTCTAACACCCTCAAGGTTCCGATGGTATTGATTTCCGCACTCTCGACCGGTTTTTCGATCGTGCGGGGAACAAAGATTTCAGCGGCCAGATGGAAGATAACTTCACACCCGCTTACCGCACTGGTAAGAACCTTCTCATCCCGTATATCACCTTCAATGAAGGTTATCTTATTCGCACTGGCCGAAAGGTTTTCCCGATATCCGGAGGAAAGGTTGTCCAGGACGGCAACCCGACATCCTTTTGAGACCAGGTCATCAACCAGATGGGATCCGATGAAACCGGCCCCACCGGTAACGAGGGCTGATTTAAAAGTGAGGTCGTTAATAGAAAAAACCTGTAGGAGTTATAAAGTAAGAGGGTTAAGGTGTAAGGTATAAGGAAAAAGCTTTAGTTCAGAAATCTGAAAGCGGATGTCCGATGAAATGCTGATCTCCGAGATCTGACCTTAGACCTCGTGTTTTTTTACCTTCAGTCTTCAGCCTTCTAACTACATCCTTAATGCTACCCAGGCCAATCACCCTCCCCCAACCCCTCCCGTCAAGGGAGGGGAGCTATTACTGACTCCGGAATTCAGGTTTTCCTTCAGACTTCGGACTTCAGACTTCCGACCTCGGGGTCTTAAACATACCCCCGCTGACCCAAAATAATCAGGATTTGCCGCACGGATTCTTCCGGAGAAAGGTTGGTTGTGTCTATCTTCAATTCGGGGGACCGCGGGTCTTCGTAAGGATCATCCACGCCGGTGAACCCCTGGATCAGCCCAGCGCGAGCCTTGGCGTACATTCCTTTGCGGTCTCTTTTTTCACAAACTTCTATGGGAGTGGCTACGTGAATTTCAAAAAAGCCGCCGTACGCCTCAATTGCCTTCCGGATTTCATCACGGGTAGTCCCATACGGTGCGATCGGTGCGCAGATCGCTATTCCCCGATTTTTAGTAATCTCACTCGCTACGAAACCGATCCGACGGACATTGATATCACGATGTTCCCTGGAAAAAGATAGTTCACTCGACAAATTTTGCCGAACGATATCACCATCGAGTAATGTGACCGGCCTTCCGCCTATTTCTAAAAACTTGGAGTAGAGGATCTTGGCGATCGTTGATTTCCCGGCACCGGAAAATCCGGTGAGAAACACTGTAAATCCCTGGTTACCAGGTAAGGGGTAAGCTTTTTGAAGTTCTGCCAGCACTTCGGGAAAGGTTGCCCAGGCGGGTATCTTGCGACCAGTTCGAACCCTATCGCGAATATCCGTTCCGGTGAGAGAAAACGTATCCGTCTCCTTGGGCACCTGATCGATAAAACGGTACTCATCCTCAAAAGGCAGGTAAACCATCTCTTTAAAGGAAACCATCTCAACGTTTATTTCTGCGCTATTGGCAGCCACCAGCTCTCTGGCTTCATCAGTACCATACAAGGCCTTCTCGCCGTTCGTCCCTCCCCACGGGCTGGCGTGATCGCGGCCGATGATAAAATGCGTACAGCCATAGTTTCTTGCAATTATGGTGTGCAGCAATGCATTGCGTGGACCTGCCATCCGGACAGCGAGCGGCAGCAGGCTCAACACGTGTGAATCTGGGGGGTAACGTCTGGAAATGGTCTGATAGCACCGTACACGGGTATAATGGTCGAAGTTACCGGCCTCCCGCACACCGGTAAGGGGTAACAGTAGCAAATTGGCATTGGCATGCTGCATCGCCCTGAGCGTAATCTCGAACTGGGGGCGGTGAATGGGATTGCGAGTCTGAAAACCCACTACCCGGCTCCAGCCTAACTTCTTATATTCAGCACGCACACCTGCTGGTGTCATGCGCAGTTTTCGGAAATCGAAATGAATGGGCAGGCTTATGACTTCGAGTTTTCCGCCAACATAAACATCACCAGAATTGTTGATCAAATAATTCACACCGGGATGTTTGGTGTCCTTTGTCCCGTATACCTGCGCTGCTTCATATTCTCTATCAGGGGTCCAAATATCCTCGACATGAATCACAGCGAGCAGGAAACCTTCTGGATCGCGGATTGTTGCTTTATCGCCAATAGCGATTGATTCCGCGACATATTCAGACACATCCAGGCAAATGGGGATTGGCCAGAGCGTTTTGTCTGCAAGGCGCATACCGCTTATAACGGATTCGTAATCCTCACGATTCATGAAGCCTGTCAGGGGCGAAAAGGCTCCGGTCGCAAGAAGTTCAAAGTCGCAGAGTTTGCGATCGTTGAGGAGGATATCGGGTAAGCCCATTGAAAGCGCTTTTAGCTCTGCCGCTCTTTTTTCACCGACCAAAAGGTCTACTAATGTGCCACCATGAGCATCATATAGGGCGTTCTGATTCAATTTTAATAGCTTAAAACAACTTTTGACAGGATTGCGCCTATGCGGCCTTAAAACACTCTACTGGATAGACAGGATATTAAAGAATTTGAAAATGTCTCCAACGTTTCCGACCTCATGTCCTTCTGACTACTGCCTCAGTGCTACCCGAGCCGCTCACCCTCCCCCAACCCCTCCCGTCAAGGGAGGGGAGCTATTGCTGACTCCTGACTCCGGCAACATCTTCAGACTTCAACCTGGTTTTCAAAAATGCACTTTCTTCGGTTTACCGATGGGAAAGACATTAAAACCCAGTTTGAAAAGCTTATCGTGATCGACAATATTGCGTCCATCAAAAATGAAGGCCGGCTGCTGCATGGAATTGAAGATCTTCTTATAATCGAGGGTTCGGTAGAGTTCCCATTCGGTCATGATGGCGACGGCGTGGCACCCTTGGGCGGCGCTGTAGGGGTCTTCGATAAATTGAATATCGCCTTTGAGTTCTTTAGTATCCTGCCTGGCATTATCCAGTGCTTTGGGGTCGCTGATCACCACCTGGGCATTTTCTGCAACCAGCCGTCCGGTAATCGTTAAGGCCGGTGTTTCCCGCGTATCGCCGGTATTGGCTTTGAAAGCAAATCCAAACAAACAGACCTTCTTACCGGCTAGGGTGTTAAACATGGCTGTCAGCATATTGAGGACAAATCGCTCCTTCTGGTGCTCATTTATGCTAACGACCCCTTCCCAATAATCCGCTTCCTGCTCGAGGCCATAATGCCGGCATAGGTAAACAAGGTTCAAAATATCCTTTTTGAAACAAGAACCGCCGAAACCAACGCTGGCATTTAGAAACTTGGGGCCGATCCGAGTATCCATACCGACGGCCCGGGCCACCTCACTAACATCCGCCTCGGTCTTCTCACAAAGACTGGAGATGGCATTGATGGATGATATTCGCTGGGCCAGAAAGGCATTCGCCACTAATTTGGAAAGCTCGCTGCTCCAGATGTTAGAGGTAACAATCCGGTCTGCGTCAACCCAGTTGGCATATATTGCCACCAATTCATCTCTGGCTTTCAACCCGCTCTGGCTCTGTTGCGACCCGATTAATACCCGGTCTGGATTTTCCAGGTCGGCGATAGCGGTACCTTCGGCCAGGAATTCCGGATTGGAGAGCACCTCAAACTGAACCCCGTTTTTACCGGAGTTCAATATGCGCTCCATGGCCTGGGCAGTTTTAACGGGCAAGGTACTCTTCTCAACGATGATCTTGGAGGACTCCGCGCAGTCGAGAATCTGGCGGGCGGTTTTTTCCCAGTACTGGAGGTCGGCCGCCATTCCAGCACCTACCCCGTAAGTTTTTGTAGGCGTGTTGACACTTACAAATATGATATCGGCGGCCTTGATACCGGCTTCAATGTCCGTATCAAAGAAAAGATTGCGCCCTCGGGCTTTTTTAATGATTTCATCCAGGCCTGGCTCATAGATTGGGAGTTCATCAGAATTCCATTGGTCAATCTTTTCGGGCAGGATATCAACCACATTTACCCTATACTGGGGGCACTTATAGGCAATCATCGCCATGGTGGGCCCGCCGACGTACCCGGCGCCGATGCAGAGAATCTCTTTTTCGAATTTCATTTCAACACCCTATTTTTAGAAAAGCTAATAATCTTTTTGACACGGATTTTACTGGTTTCACGGATTCAAGACCTATTCTCAATTTCTTGTGAAATTGAAAATGTTATCACCCGCTTTGCGAAGGTTATTTAACTAATATTAGTTTTCATTTTGTTAAGTATGTGTTGGAGCTTTGTTTGCCGGACACCAGACTCCTGACTCCCGATTCCGGATTCAACCTTCAGCCTTCAGTCTTCAGCCTAACCACCTAAATCAATCCAGCTCGAACTTCGTCAACCAATCCTCATGCTCCTGCCAGTCCGGCTGTTTTTCTTTACGGAACAGATAGTCTCCCATGACCAGAACGTCCATTTCAGTCCGCATGAAACACAGATAGGCATCTTCCGGTGTGCAAACGATGGGCTCTCCCCGCACATTGAAGCTGGTATTGACCACCAGACCGGTACCGGTTTTTTCCTTAAAGGTATTGATCAGTTGCCAATAGCGGGGATTGGTATCCGCATTGACCGACTGGATGCGGGCCGAATAATCCACATGAGTGATGGCCGGAATGTCCGAACGCAGGTGGTAGAGCCGGTCGTACATCTTCAGTTCATTATAGTTATCCGGCAACGGATGACAGCGGTTGCCATTGACAGGGGCCACCAGCAACATATAAGGCGAGGGACGATCCAGTCCGAAGGTGTGGCCGATCTCCTCTTCCATGACCGAAGGTGCGAACGGCCGGAAACCTTCACGGTATTTAATCTTCAAATTGAGTTTCTTCTGCATCTCTGGATTGCGCGGGTCGCCGATGATACTGCGATTTCCCAGAGCACGGGGGCCGTACTCCATGCGGCCTTGGAACCAGCCGATAACTTTCCCGGCCGCGATCATATCGGCCACATCCCCACAGAGTCGGCCAAAATCGCCATAGTGTTTGTAGGGCGCCTTATACTTTAGGTTCATCGCCAGGTAATCCTGGTCGCTGAACCCGGGCCCTAGATAGGCTCCCTGCATTTTATCCGGTAGTTCCGGATCGACGGATCTTTCGAATTTATTCCAGATATGCAGGGCGGCATAGGCTGCGCCGAGGGCGCCGCCCGCATCCCCGGCCGCCGGCTGAATCCAGACATTTTCAAACGTACCCTTCCGAATAAGCTTGCCGTTGGCCACGCAGTTGAGCGCCACGCCACCGGCCATGACCAGGTTGTCGCAATCGGTCAACTTTCTGGCAGTTGCCGCGAGCCTGAACACCACCTCCTCCGCTACCTGCTGGATGGCCAGAGCCATATCCATATAGGGCTGGGTAAGGTCACTTTCCGGTTCACGTTTGGGCAGACCGAACAATCTTTCCCACTCTGAGTGGCCGCACATGGTCAAGCCCACGGGATAATTGAAATGGGCCATGTTCATCAGGTAGGAACCGTCCTCTTTGAGGTCGATGAGTTCCTCCAGGATAATCTGTTTGAACCTGGCTACCCGCTCGGAATCCGGGTTCCCGTAGGGCGCCAGCCCCATGAGTTTATACTCACCGCTATTAACCCGGAAACCGCAATAGTAGGTGAAGGCTGAGTATAAAAGCCCCAGCGAGTGCGGGAAATGGGTCTCTCGCAGGAGTTTGATATCCTTGCCGTCCCCAATACCAATAGTTGTGGTAGCCCACTCCCCTACCCCGTCAATGGTTAGGATGGCAGCTTTTTCAAAGGGTGATGGATAGAAGGCGCTGGCGCCGTGGGACAAATGGTGTTCGGGAAATAAGAGTGGCGGCTTTCTTTTCAGAGATCGATCGGCCACTTCTTCCAACGCATCCCAGAGCATCTTGCGCATGAAGATCTTTTCCCGGACCCAGACCGGCATGGCTGCCCTAAAGCTCTTGAGCCCTTTTGGGGTAAAGGCATGGTAGGTCTCCAGCAGGCGCTCGAATTTCAAAAACGGCTTGTCGTAAAAAGCAATCGCATCCAGGTCTTCGACGTCGATCCCTGCTTCCGAAAGGACGTAGCGGACTGCATTGGTGGGGAAACCAGCGTCGTGTTTCTTGCGGCTGAACCGCTCCTGGTGGGCGGCGGCAGCGATCTGTTCATCCGAAAGGAGTACAGCGGCACTGTCGTGGTAGTAGGCTGATATGCCGAGTATGAGCATAAATCCTAGAGCTTCTTATCTCGCCTTTTAACTTAGCTTTCGAGTAGTGCTACTATGATAATAAACAGAATACTCGGAATTCCGAAATTCGAATATCGAATCTCGAAACAACAAGGCAAATTACAATGTCCAAAAAAACCAAACGAAACCCAACATCATAATCGATGGTCTTTTTTTGGTAATTTGAATTTTATATTTGTTTGCGGCGGTCGCCTTGAGAACATTCCGGGTTTCGTGCTTCGAACTTCGAATTTCACGCCTTTAGAAAATCGTATAAATAAATGGGGCGATGGCGGAACCGCTTGAGAGTATGATCAAAGCGCCGAAAAACAGGAGGCAGAGGATAATCGGAAGCATCCAATACTTTTTTCGTTCTTTTAAGAAACCCCAGAGATCTTTGGCAAATTCCATGTTTATAATTGCAATATTGTTATGAGTGAATATTACCTTTTAGTTATATTCGGTTGTAGTTCATTATTTCTTTAGTGCTTTTGTGATAGCAATTTTGTATCGGGCTTAGAGTACGGAGTATAAATACCAGAGGTCTGAAGTCTGAAGTCAGAGGTCTGAAATTGGTATCATCCCCCTCCCCGTATCCCTCCCGCCAGGGGTAGGAAGGTTTTCTGCCGCCTGATTCCTGACTACCGACTCCTGATTTTCCTTCAGCCTTCTACCTTCCACCTTCAACCTTTGTGCATCCCACATCAGTAAGGCTTCTCCAGGTCCTTGGCCGTATAAAGGTGTTCGCGAACTACAAAAGCCGAATCATCGCCATTGCGCCATTTTTTAAGGCGGAGGGCATCCGCGCCACCCATTTTTCGAATGAGGCCGATGGGCATCAGCACAACGAAGAACAGGATCGATAGAATTAGGGCAGATACCACGTGACCCAATAGATTTGCAAGACCGAACCAAACTACAGCCAGGGGTTTGAAGACCATTGGCACGGTCATGGTCAGGATAAGCAACACAATGGCCGGAACCACCCAGGTAATGTTGGTTGTAAACCACGTGACCAACAGGAGTATCAATACTGCGGCCATGCCGGTGTCTTTGGGTCGATTATCTTGCTTGCTCATAAGATAGTTTTACATAGCTCCGCCCGGTCGGCTACAATCTCCAACCAGTCTTAAATACCTATAATTACGATACTTTTATACTACTACGATTAATCCCCGCCTATTGAATTTCAACAGGATACCAATGGGATTTGAGTTCTAAACTCGAAATGCGAAATCCGAAATTCGAAACAATTATCAATGACCGAAATTCCAAATATAAAAACATGGCGACTTACCTACTGATTTAGGTGGATCTGGAATGCTGAACTTGTTTTGGTCATTAGCAATTTGAATTTGGTATTTGTTTCGCATTTCGACATTCGATATTCGAGCTTTCTAGTTTTTCTCCGTTTCACCACAACAAGGCCAGTTTCTCGGATGAAATTCCGGTATCACTGGCAACCTGCTGCAGGCCCTCGGCGTTCTCATCAAAAAGCAGGATCGTATCGAAGTTGCCAGCCGCCAGGGACGTAAGTTTGTCGGCCGCCGATAGATGCGCTATCAATCGTAATTGCAGCTTTTCTTCCTGGATGGTGTTTTCCACGAATTCACTAACGATGGCCGGCCCCACAAATACGATGGCCTGATGGCCCTCATTTTCGAGTTCCTGGAGGCGCTGCGACAGGCGCCGCTGGAGGCCGTAATACTCCCGCAGCCGGGATACGACAAAGTTGACCGCCAATCGGGAGCGGGCTTCAATTCCAGCCGGGGTCAAACGATATACCTAGCTTAATTTGTTGGGATTTTTCCGAAAATTGTGAACCTTGACCATGCCTTTTTCGAGCAGGCGCCGCAGAACATAGTTGATCTGGCCAAGGCTGATACCGGTGTGTTCGGAAAGCTGCCGTTGGGTGGTAATCGGTTCGCTATCCAGGGCATCCAGGACTTTGAAGTCTTTCTTGGAGAGTGCCATTGCCTCTGCCGTGCATCTGTTTGAAAATGTGGGGGAGTTGCCTGATGACCGTTTTGTTCAAAACTGAACAGCAGTTTATGGCTTATTGAAGTTAAAAGTCAAGAGAATTTCAAAAATAGTAGTAAAATCGGTTAGAAAAGCATAAGATCGGAGGTCTGAAGTCTGAAATCCGAAGACTAAAGGCAGAGACCAAGAGCCGGGATCAGGAGTCGGGGGGCGGAGATTAGATACAAGGGATGGAGAATAATTCGGCGGCGTTTTTGCACAGGATCGCTTCGAGGAAATCATCCGATAAACCAAATCCAGCCAGGGTTTTCAGTTCCCGATCCCAGGCAAAGGGAATGTTGGGAAAATCGGTTCCGAACATAATGCGGTCTTGTCGGAAGGAATCCAGGGGTGGCATCTGAATACCCGGCAGATAGTCGCAGAGGACCATGGTCGTGTCAAGCCAGAGATTGTCATACTTTTCAATAAGTTCTCTGAACTCGGTGAATTCGTCCGCTCCCAGGTGGGGGACGCAGATTTTGAGGTCGGGATAATCCCTGGCGACACGCTCCACCTTCATTACACCGCACAATTCATAGGGGTCGCAGGTATAAGCAGGACTTTTGGGTTCCCGGCCAACGTGCATAACCAATGGCTTGCCGTTGGCCTGGCAGGCTTCGTAAACCGCATGCATACCGGGACTATCCATATCGAAGCACTGTACGTGGGAGTGCAGCTTGACCGCGGCAAGACCATCTTCGAAGGCCTGCGTCAATATTTTATCCGCCCCATCCTCACCGGGATACACTGTGGCGGTCCCCTCCAGCTGGGGGTAGCGGTGACAAAGATCGGCCATGAAGCGGTTCAACTTGCCCGCCACCCCGGGTTTGTGGGCGTAGTGCAGCCCCACAATCCGATTGATGCCGTGAGCGGTCAGAAATTCGATGATTTTCTCGGCCCCCATCTGATAGCGTACGGGCCAGCCGAAAGTATCGAACCACTGCCAGATGGGTTCGAACAGCCAGTCCGGAAAGATATGGACGTGGGCATCGATGACGGGTGGGAGTCCGGAAGGAACAGTGTCACCCTCGGGATCATCCAGTCCGGGCAGCGGGGCTTTTACCAGGGCGCCTTTGTACTCAAACTCAGACATGTGAATTTCTATATTCTCAGGTTCAGGTAGACAGCCTCATCGAAAAACATATATAAAGCATATTTCGGAGTTGAATGCACGGGGATTGAAATACAGGTAGAAGGTTGAAGACTGAAGGCTGAAGGTTGACCATAGAGATCTGAAGGCTGGCGTCAGGGGACAGGGATCGGGAGTCAGGAATCTGGAGTCGGAAAAAACAAACTAACAGCAACTGATATTCATTTTGCCTAATAAGAATCACACACAATTTCAGGCGGATCTGGAGCGGCGGATATTACTGGGATTGGTGCGGGAATGGGAAACGGCCCTTTGGCACCTGGATGATCACCATCGAGGCCGGATGCAACTTCCGCTCTTTCGGTTGGTCGACATGCCCAGCCGCTGGGGATATTGGGACGGCAACCGCAATGAAATCTGTATCAGCCGAAGACTTATCCTTGACTACCCATGGGATTCTGTGCGGGAAGTACTCCACCACGAAATGGCCCATCAATTGACGGACAAATTGGAACCCAATAGGCAGGATGGTTCGCATGGATCAATATTCAAAAAAGCCTGCCGCCTGCTGCGGGCCAATCCCCGCGCTTCCGGCGATTACCCGCCCCTCAAAGACCGCTATGCCGCCAACCAATTATCGGACGATGACCGGATCCTGCTCCGGATTCGCAAGCTTATGGCGCTATCGGAGAGCCGGAACAAGCATGAAGCCGAAGCCGCCATGATAAAAGCGTATGAATTGATGGCCCGCTATAATATCGATTTGATCGAACAGGATAGAAATCGTGATTTCGTCAGTATCTTCGTCGGCCAACCGGCCCTCCGCCACACCCGGGACGCCTATTTCCTTTCCAGCCTGCTGGTGGACTTCTATTTTGTCCAGGGCATCTGGGTCAGCGCCTGGGTAGCGGACCGAGAGAAGATGGGGCGAGTCCTGGAGATTACCGGCACCCCGGAGAACATCTTATCGGCCGAATACGTTTATGACTTCGTAAAAAATCACATCAACTTGGAGTGGTCACGATACAACAAAAACAAGAAGCTAAGCCTGCACCGCAAGACCGACTTCGCCACGGGGATCATCGAAGGATTTCGCAACCGACTTGAAACCCGACAGGCCGGCGTTGCCGCGGATAATGATGTTAAAGCGATTATTAAAATCGAGGACCCGCAGCTGCGAGATCACATCAAATACCGCTACCCGAACACCCGCATGTATCAATCAGACATCTCCAATCAGGATGAGAATGTTCTCGAAGACGGCCGCAAAATCGGCCGCGAAATGGTGATCTCAAGAGGGATTACCGAAAAGGCTGGGAACCGGCGAAAGCTTATTGAATAAGAGGTATAAGTCTGACCACGGAGTCTGGAGTCTGGAGTCCGGGGTCAGGAAGGGCATAAGATTAGAAGTCTGAAGACAGAATTCTGGTAGAGAGCTGCTCACGTCATCTTGGTTTTCATCTTCAGCCAGGATTCACTGTATACAGACACCCGACTACGGATCACATACCTCAGACTCCGGTATCAGACTCCTGACTCCGGACTCCCGACTCCGGCGTCAGCCTTCTACCTGACAACTCTTACCGGCCATATAAAGGCCATTTCGTCCTTCTGCTGGTGGTGGATCGTACCGGCATAGAGCAAGGTGGTATAGCGGCGCGACAGCAGCCGCAGGGGGCCGTCCTTGGCCCAGTAAGGCATGTGGATAATCACGTTCTTGAAGGGGTTCGGTTCCACGATGGCGGGCGCCTGGATATTGTCAGCCAGCAGACTCTGCCATTGGGCCCTGGTCGGCAGCGTCCAATCCCTGTAACCGGCGGCCTTGAATTGTTCGCACTTGGTGATAGCCTCCTCCCAGGTGGTTGCGGCGAAAAAATCGCGATGCCACCCGTTTTGAATCCACATCAGGCCGTTATGGCGGTCGGTTACCGTACCGTCGCCGTTGTCTACGAAGCGTCCCTTCGCCACACTCGCATCCTTCTGAACAGCAGCCGTCTGTGGGAGGCGCGTGCCGGAAGTCTGTTTTAGCTCTTTAGTGATAAGGAGATCATCGATCCTGAAAATCCCCTTGTAACTCACCTGCCCCTGCGCATTCATCTGGTGCCAGACCTTTTCGGCAGTGGCATAGGTCGCGTAGCGGCCAGTGAAAATTCTGTAAAAATAACCTTTCTTGGGAACCTGAGCGCCTTTCCAGAAGACTACCTTTCCCTGCCCCTCGAGTGAATTGACGAAGGCGTTGGCATTTCTCAGATCTTGGAATGATGCCACGTGAATGCTGTAATAACCATCCGGTGCGGTGGTGGTGTCCCCGGCAAAAATAGGTCCGCTGATGGCTACCACGGAGACCAAGCCAGCCGCTAATAAGATTTTTAAAAGTGGCGTCAATGCGTCAAGCCTATGTATGAATTTCAGTGATGAAAAGATGTTTTTGGGTTCAATGAACCTGCTATTGGTCAGTCCTCAGGTATCAGGTCTCCGTTCTCAGGTATAGAGTTTTAATCACTGAACTTTTAAAACTTGAACCTTTGAACCTGTAACATTGCCCCTTAACCCCGGGTTTCGAACTACCATTTTTATCACAATTACTCCACTCGAAAAAGACATCTTTTGCAGTATTTTCATAGCTGTGCGTCATTACCCGTGACTTTTTTCCGTTGACACTTTAATACTGATTCATTATGTTGTTTTTATTCCGAATGTTTTAACTTAAACGCTCATTACGGGGTGTGCATGCCACGAGAAACAGATACACTTGCGATTCTTTTTGCGGATATAGCAAAGAGCACGCACCTGTATGAGAAACTAGGAAACACGGTTGCCCAGGAACTCATTTCGACCTGTTTGTCCCTCTTCGAAAAGGTCACCGACTACTTTGACGGCTCCGTCATCAAGACCATTGGTGACGAGATCATGTGTACATTTCCCACCGCTCAAAACGCTGTTGAAGCTGCCATAGAGATGAATGAGTCCCTTGAGGATATGCCACTGCCGGATAGCGTGACAGTTCCCGCCCCGAACATTTATGTCGGAATCCAATACGGCAATGTTATCAAGGAAGACGGCGACGTATTCGGCGACGCCGTCAATGTGGCCGCTCGTATGGTGGCGCTGGCCAACCAGCGGCAGATCATTACCACCAAGGATACCGTTGATGTACTCGACCAGGACCTGCAAGACGCGGCTAACTGTATTGACAAGACCATTGTCAAGGGCAAAAGCGGCGAAATGAGCATCTATGAAATCGTTTGGGAACAGCATGACGTCACCATCATGATGGACGATGCGATTGACTCACCAGCCCTGCGCTGCCGCATGGAGCTTACCTGCGGCAACACGGTTCTGGAAATGGACGAGTCACGCCCCAGCGCTACCATCGGTCGGCAGTTGCATAATGATATTGTCATCAAAGATAAAGGTGTCTCCCGATCACATGCGCGCATCGAGTACAACCGCGGCAAGTTCATCCTCATAGACCAGAGCACCAACGGTACGTTTGTCCTTTTGCAGGGCAAGAAAAGGGTCCACCTGCGCCGGGATGAAACCACCCTGCTCGGCAATGGCATTATCAGTCTCGGCAAAGAGATTGAAGGCGATTCAGACTTGTACATTAAATACAATATAAAAATGTAAGCGCACCCTATCAATTAAACTGAAAAGAAGCTGAAAGTCATCTCTTATGGACAGCTCAGACCGAATTCAAATCGATGTGAATTCCAGCATTATGCGGGCCAGTGGTGTGTCCGACACCGGCATCCGTAGGCAGCGCAACGAGGATTCCATCTATCTGGACGAGGGGGGCACAGTTGCCCTGCTGGCCGACGGGATGGGTGGTCACGAAAAGGGCCAGGAAGCCAGTCGTACCACCGTGGAGACCATCGGCCCCTTTCTCGAGCCGGAATCGATCGAGACCGAGCTGCTTGATATCACCGATGGCGGCGGCATACCGCCATCTGTCTCTTGTGTCATGTCTTTGGTGGATTCAGCGGTGATCGAGGCCAATGATGTCGTGTATGGCCGCAACTGCGAGGAAAAGTTGCAGCGCTTCATGGGTACGACCCTAGTCGGCTTGGTGATAACCAATGAAAAGTATGCCGTACGGTTTCATGTCGGCGACAGTCGCATTTACCGGCTGCGCGAAGGCAAGTTGGAACAGTTGACCCGGGATCATTCCGCACACGTGGCCTGGGTAGACGGCGGCCGCAAGGGGCCGGAGCCGAGTACAAACGTGATCACCCGTGCCATCGGACCCACCCCGGCGGTGTCCCCGACCGTAGACTGGGATGAATGCCAGCCCGGTGACTTCTATCTGCTTTGCAGTGACGGTCTGTCCGATATGGTCGCCGATGATGAGATCCAGCGTATTTTCACTTCCTCTGAAGACACCGGCAGCATTGCCAATGCCCTGGCCGATGCAGCTAATGATGCCGGGGGCAAGGACAATATCAGCGTTATAATCTGCCGCACCTAATAGCGCGAAATCAAGATTGCCTTTCCTGGTTAGATAAGACCATCTAAATGCGAAACCTGAGGTCGAAAATGGCTTCAGGTTTTTTGGTCTAAAACGACTGTAGCTAATTTGCCTCCCGGCCTAATTTCGGCGTCGGGACTCAAATTAAATCCTCTAAGATACAATGTCGACCATTCATGCCAACGCATATCCTGACTTGACAGGAAATGGCAGAAAGCATATAAGTGTACTGAAATCTATATCTTAGGTTGACCACATCCTGCCTGATACCAGGATGCCTAAAATGGAAGTGGTTGGCTGCATCAATCAAATAATACCTAATCGCAGGCCCTCTACCCAGGGCCGTTACAGCTTGGTGAAGATCTTATATCTCGAGTAGTCTGCCGTGACTCCGGCATATCATCTGTGCCGGTTTCGCATAAAATATGACCCGTTTGTAAAAAGGTAAAACCTTGAATCTTCCGGCGCTGCTCATAAAAAGGCTTTCCCTTAGTAAAGCACGCATCCTCCTGCTGTGTTTATTTATAGCGGTCTGCACCGCTCCGTATGGTCTACTCAAAGCCGCCAAGGTTGGCTCCGGTACGAACCACGCCCTTATTGTGGGCATTAATGGCTATACCCAGTGGCCGGCCCTAAAAAGCCCTGTCAAAGATGCCCAACGCATCGCCGACACCTTGGCCAAGAAGTACAACTTCAGCAAGTCCAATATCACCCTGCTAACTGACCAAACCAAGGAAAAGCCAACCCTGATCAACATCCTCACCGCTATAGAAGGCTATCTGGGCGCACTGAAAGAGAACGACAACCTGCTCATATTCTTTGCCGGTCAGAGTTTTGAAGACGATGAAGGAGAAACCTACTGGATCCCCATCGACGGCAAGAAAAAGTCCAAGCTGACCTGGCTGAAACACTCGACCATCATCTCCGAATATCTGGGCTCCAAGGAGTTTAAAGCGAAAAGCCTCTTGATCCTGGCCGACTCGCACTTTTCCTCCAAACTTGTCCGCTCGCGCTCCATCTCATTGACGCCCTACGATCTCAGGTATCCGGAAAAGATATTGGAGAAAGCTTCCCGGCGCTCACGTGAAGTCATCGCCTTCGGCGACCAGCACTGGGCCGGCAGCGCCAGTACCGATAATTTCGGACTTTTCACCTACTATCTCGATAAAGCGCTGAATGATAACGAGTTGGAAATCATCGATTTCGAAAACTTGATATTTGATGAAAATATTTTTCTCCCAATTCAGAAAATTGCCGGTGTGCGCATGGTCCAGGGGCGCCTGCGTAAGACCAAGATGGATAAAGGCGGCCAGTTCATTATTGCCAGGTTGGCACCGGCGGTTCTGATCGACGTAACCGAGTCGACGATCTCACCGGAAAAAGGCTACCCCGGTGATCCTTTCACCGTTACCGCCCGCACAAGTACATCGGCCAGCGAAGTATATTTCAATATGAATAATAAGAAACAACTCATGCAGGGCTCAGGTACCAAGTGGACTTACAAAGGTACCTTTGGCAGTGTCGGCAAGGCGTCTTTCAGCATCGCCGCCCTCAATCGCAACGAACAGTCCGGCAAGTCCTTTGCGGGTACCCTGACGGCCATCAAAAAACGAGCGGAAGCAGCCAATGTCCTGACGGCCTCCGTCACACCTCCCACGGGCGGCTTTGGCGGAGACAAGTTCACCTTTGCGGCCAAAACCGACCGTCCGGCCCGTAAGGTGGCCTTGCGCATCGACAAAAAGCTCTATGCCATGCAGGGTTCCGGCACCGCCTGGAAACTGGACCAGGTAGTGGACAATATCGGTCGGACCCCTTTTAGCATCATCGCTACCAATGAAGATGGGGTGCAGGGACAGACCGGCGAAGGAACGCTGCAGACCAATGCAGGTCCGTCCAATGTCCTGGCAGCTGTAGCCAGCCCCAAAACCGGTTACGCCGGCGAAGAATTTCTGCTGAAGGCCACTACCGATCGGCCGGCCAAGTCCGTCTCGGTGGAATTAGACGGCCAGGTGTTTCCGATGTCTGGCTCCGGAAAAAACTGGCAGTTGAAAAGAACTATTCCGGATATCGGCAAGAAGAGCTTCAAGATAACAGCCATCAACCCGCTGGGCGTATCCGGCCGTCCAGGCCAGGGCACTCTGACCGCCAAAAAGAGCCCGCTGCCCATTCCGGACGTACTTGCCGTGGATGTGTCCGTGGTTGCTCCCGGCAAGGGATATCAGGGAGACCGATTTACCATCCAGGCCAAAACCAGTGCGCCGTCTGACAAGGTTTTTCTGGAAATCGGCGGCAAGCAGTACACCATGCAGGGCAGCCAGACCAATTGGACGTATGTGGCCAAAGCGGACCTGCTGGGTCAAAATCCCTACCGCGTAAGCGCCCGCAACAAGGATGATGCCCAGGGCAAATCCTGGGAGGGTGTCCTGACCACCATTAAAAAACCGGCCGCGGTTGTGAACATTTTAAGCGCCGCGGTCAGTCCTAAAAAGGGCCAACTCTCCCGTAATTTTAAGTTCACTGCTCGAACCGACCGTCCGGCTGAATCCGTTTCACTCGTCATTGGCGACAAGCGTTACCGAATGAAAGGCTCAGGCACCCAATGGACGCTGCAACGCAAACTCGAGGAGGAAGGGACTCTCAATGTGACCCTGGTCGCACTCAATACGGACAAAGTGGCCGGCCGGTCCCAAGGGGTGGCGGTAACCACCTACAAACGCCGGTACGCCTACAACCGCGCGGACGGTACGGTTACCGACTTGCTCACCAAAACCCAGTTGGCCCGGTTCAAAGATAACGGCGACGACACCTTCACCGACCTGATGACCGGCCTGGTATGGGTGGAGCAGCCCAAGCAGATTGCCGTCAATTTTGAGAGCGCGGTCGCCTACTGCAATAACCTGCAAGTCGGCGGTAAAGCCGGCTGGCGGCTGCCCACGTTGCGGGAATGGAAGCAGATCGTAGACCGCAAGCAGCAAAATCCAGCCCTACCGGTCGGCAACCCATTTAACAATGTCATTACCCATGTAGGCTACTGGTCTAAATCCCGGCATAAATTCGGGCCGCAGTATGTTTACCAGATGAGCCTCTGGTACGGCAAACCCAACCACTTGAAGAAAAGCGACAACGCGATCGTATGGCCCGTCAGATACGCCCTGGAGCAGGAGTAGGAGCAGCATGGATTGGATCACCATCGGCAGCGCCACGGATATCGGCTGTGTCAAAGAGGAGAATCAGGATTACCATACATGGCACCCCCGCGAGGGCGACAAATCCGGACGCAGCGGCGCCCTGCTGATTCTGGCCGATGGCATGGGCGGACACGCAGACGGCGCCGAAGCTTCCCGGCTGACCACCACCACCCTGTTGGACCTCTATTTGAGCCAAAAATCAGATCCCGTAATCAACACCCTGCAGCGTGGTTTCATTGAAGCCAATCGCCTCATCTTTGAAAAATCCGCCGAAATGCTAACCGCCAAAGGCATGGGCACCACTCTGGTGGCCGCCCACATCAAGGGGGGCAAAATGCAATTTGCCCACGTGGGAGACAGCCGCGGTTACCTGATCAACAATACGGGCATCACCCAGTTTACCGAGGACCACAGCTATGTAGCCAGCCTGGTCAAAGCAGGCGTGATCGCGCCGGAAGAGGCCGAGGACCATCCTGAGAGCCATGTGCTCACCCGGGCCATCGGCCTCCAGGAGTCCGTTATGGTCGATGTCAGCAAAGCACCGCTTACGCTAAAAAAAGGGGATTACGTGCTGCTTTGCTGCGACGGCCTCTGGGGGGTGGTGCCGGATGACGAAATCTTGGCCTGTGTCCGCCAGATAGAGGAACCGACGGCGATATCTGAAAACCTGGTCAAACAGGCCGTGGAAAATGGCGGGCCTGACAACATAACTGTTTTGATCGCACGTATAAACAAAACCGGATGGATATCAGGGTTGTTTTAATTTCATTTTTCTTATATTATAGCAAACTTAGTAAATTCCAAATCCAATTTGATATCGATACTCAATTGATTTCGACCCAGTTGTACTGAGGTAACTATAGATGATTGGCGAAAGTATTGGTGATTATGAAATAACAGGGTCGCTTGGCAAGGGTGGTTTCGGCGCGGTATGGAAGGCCAAATCGCACGATGGTGCCGATGTCGCCCTGAAGGTACTCAATCCACAGGCCCTGGACAATCAGAAGGTTGTCAAGAAATTCTTCAACGAGGCGATGATTCTGGCCAGGCTCGACCATCCCAACATCACCAAGCTTATGGAGTTCTTTCCGGTTGGAGAAAACTACGCCATCGTCATGGAATACGTTGAAGGGGAAGAACTAAAAAAGATCCTTAAGGGGTTCAAGGGCCTGATGCCTTTTGAAAAGGCCTACAAGATTGCCCACCAGTGCTGTGAAGCCTTCCAATACGCCCACGAAAACGGCATCCTGCACCGGGATATCAAACCGGGTAATATCATTATCGACAAGTCCGGCAACGTCAAGGTGATGGACTTCGGTATCGCCAAAATGTCCTCCACCGCTTCCCATGACACGGCCGCCAGCATGCTGTCCATCCATTACGTCCCCCCGGAACGTTTTGACAAGAACCGCGAGGTGGACGCCCGGTCGGACATCTATTCGCTGGCCCTGGTCTTCTATGAGTTATTTGCCGGCCGGCGACCCTTTTCCGCCACGGAAACATCCCAGATCATGTTCGCCCACCTGAACGAGATCCCGGATCCGCCCAGTAAATTCTCGGCTGCGCTGCCAAAACAGCTCAGCGATGCCATCGCCAAGGCACTGGAGAAAGATCCGGATGACCGGTTCCCGGATTTCAAGGCCTTCGCCGATGCCATGGAACTGGAAGCGGACGACATAGATGACGCCACCGCCGTCTTTGAAGACCTGGACCTGGAACAAACCGTCATCGTCGATCCGGACACTATCCAGCCGGCCGCAGAGATTGGTACAAAAAACACCAAAGGTTTTTTCGAAGTCAAGCATCCCTCAGACCAGAGCGTTATGGTCCATATCCCGGCTGGGGAGTTCACGATGGGGTCGGATCAATATTCGGCGGAAAAACCGGTGCAGAAAATTTCGCTCAGCGACTACTATATCGACAAATTCCTGGTTACGAACGCTCAGTTTCAGAAGTTCGTGGATGCTACCGAATATCAGACGGATGCTGAAAAAGAGGGTGCCGGTCTGGTGCGTATCGGCCGTCGCTGGAAAAAAGTGGAAGGCGCGAATTGGCGATCACCGGACGGCGTAACCGGGATCGACGGCCGTGAAGACCATCCGGTCAGCCAGGTATCTTTCAACGATGCCCGCAGCTACTGCCAATGGGCCAAAAAAGACCTGCCCACCGAAGCCAAGTGGGAGAAGGCTGCGCGCGGCCCGGACGGCAATGAATTTCCCTGGGGCAATGAGGACCCCATGGAGGATACCGCCAACCACGACAATTACGTCGGCTCGACCACCCCGGTTACCGCCTACGAGAAAGGCCAGAGCTTTTATGGCATCCAGGACGTAGCCGGCAACGTCTATCAGTGGGTGTTGGACTGGTATGCCACCGGAGAGCGAGCGCCGGTGGATCCCGCCGGTCCGGAAAGTGGCAGTGAGCGCGTGATCAAAGGCGGCTCTTTCATCGAAGGCATGGAGAGCCTGCGGTCCGCCAACCGGGATCGGTATGAACCCACTTACAGCAGTTTCCTGTTCGGGTTCCGGTGTGCGACGCCTTTTCCGATTGAAGGATTATAGGTCGAATAAATGGCGTTGTTTATGTTTCAGATGGAGTTCGCTGCAGGTAAAGAGAAACCCAAACTGCAAAATATCTCGCGCAGAGACGCAAAGACGCAGAGAAAGTCAATGGCTGTAGTTTGATTCAGCTTCGCTGAAATTAAAACAACACCAGGAACAAAATAATGAAAAGCCGCGCTTAGCGCGGCTTTTGTTCTTTGTTTTTCCTGCGGAGCGGGGCCAAATTTTGGGTTTCTCTGCGTCTTTGCGTCTCTGCGCGAGATAATTGTTTTGGTCCTTCTCTGTGGTCTGTCTGCACTCTGCGAGGTACTATATGTTATTTCTTATTGAGTTCTTTTAAAACCAAATCGGTAATATCCACATCCGGATCCAGGTACCCAATGGCATTCGGGTCTTTGAGAATAATGGAGAATCTTTTCTTCTTGGCCACCTTCTTAAGGATATCGTCCGCCTTTTTCAAGATCAGGGCCACCAGTTCACGGTCCTCCCTGCTAATATCTTCTTTGGCATCCGCCACCATGCGCTGAAAGTCCTTGTACAGCTTCTTGAGTGCCTCTACCTTGTCCTGTTTTTCTGCAGCTGACATGGAAAGCTGCCGTGGTATTGATTTCGTTCCGCAGGCGATTGATCTGATTTTGTTTGGCAGCTACCGCTTTTTCTTTTTCACGGCGCATCTTCAGAATATCTTCCCGAGCGGATTTACCCATTTTGGATTCGTTGACCAACCGCTGGAGATTTATGTAGCCAACCTTATTGTTCGCGGCAAATGAGATTGAGCCAAAGAGAAAAATGAAAACAGAACAGATCGTAATTACCCGCATTAGGTTCTTCATCTTTATCCTTTCTTTCAAGTTTTAATTTGTTTTTGCTTAAAAATCACTATCTAGGGAATCTTCAACCGCATCCTCAAACTCGCTCTGTTCAGCCATGTCGATATAAATTTCGAGCGGCGGTGACATAAAAAATTCCGATGCAGTGGTGGCATCCAGCAAGGCTTCAAGTTGCTGAGCGGCGCTGGACTGGGTGGCCAGTGAGGATAAAATAGCCGAAATATCTACGTCAACTAAGGTGCCGAAAAAAGTTGTAAAGGGATCAATCGTCACTGTACCACGTGCTTGAATATTGCTATCGGCTGGCCTGGTTGACATAGCCCCACCAGCTACAAACTCACCTGACTTTCCATCTACCGCTTCAGTCAGGATCATTTCTAAATCAGGCACATTGGCGGTTATTGGGGTACTGAGGCCCGCGGTGGAGGCATTGATCTCAGCATAGCCACCCGAGAATATACCGCCATTGATAGTTTCTCCTGCTGCAAGGAAAACCGTATTACCAGGTGCTGCAACGTTGACCAGGGTCATGTTGCTAGCGTTGAGATTAACGGATCCGCCAGCAGCTTGGACGTCCGTAGCGGTCAGCGCTCCGCCCGCAAGCACGTTAATCGGACCGGAGGATGTGACGACATTCGTCAAATTTAGATCATTTGTCTCAACTATTGTCAGTACCCCCGCCGCACTCGTGCTAGCGTTGATGGTATTGACCGTTGTATCAAGAGTCATCGCGCCGGCCGCATCTGCAAAGAGTTGGTCAGCAGTAATCTTTCCGGCTGCAGCTGCATCCGTGATGGCCGCCTGCGCGCTCAACGTGATATCACCCAGGGTGCCGGCATTGATCCTTCCGGCAGCGATGCCTGATCCGGTACTCGTAATGGTGATATCATTAAGATCAGTATCAGTCACGGAAGCTACATCATTAGCGGTAACATTTCCGCCTGCTGTTATCGTGATAGCGCCATTGGCCGTATCTACATCGATCAGATCGATATCGTTTGTTTCATTAACACTGATGGCTCCAAGCACACTAGTACTGGCGTCCAGGCTAGCAACCGTGGTGTCAAGGTCCATATCACCGGCAGCGTCTGCTGTCAGGAGGTTAGCCGTAATCTTTCCTATCCCCGGGGCATCCGCAATTTCACCGCCCTGGGCATTTAGGGTAACATTATGGGTAGTACCGGCATTGACAATATCCGCATCAATGCTGCCACCAGCGGTTACGCTTATATCTCCGCTTGCCGTGGTAATATCGCTTAAATCAATATCATTTGTCTCAGTCACGGTAATATTTCCTGCCGCCGCGTTATTCGCATTGAGAGTTGTAACGGTTGTGTCTAGTACCATTGGACCGGTTGAATTAGCTGTTAGCACATCAGCGGCAATTTTACCGGCGGCATCCGAAATCCCACCTGCGTTAGCCGTCAAGTTGACGTCACCCAAGGAAGAGGCGCTCACTGTGCCAACAATCAATAAAGTCGCCGTCAAAGAAATATCGTCATCATCGGCGCCGCCACTGGTCTGCACATTCGTTGCCGTTATTGCTGCATTGTTGCTGATAGTGATGGCCCCGTCGGTTGTATCAACTGAATTTAGAGTCAAAGGCACGATACCAGTCTGGTCATATGTGATCGCGCCTGTGCCTGTGGTCATACTGTTCACCGTTACCGTACCCGGTGCCGCGTTGCCGATGTCGATGTTTCCGTTCGTCGTATCCGCATCGATGGTCACCGAAGCAATGCTCAACGCCGTTGTGTTACCGATTCCGGTCACCGCACCTAAATCCACCGTGCCCGCCGTCAACACACCACCACCGTTTATCGCAGCGCCTGCCGTCAGGTTTGCAACTGCCGTGTCAATCGTACCATTCAGCGTAATGTTGTCGACCGCCGTGATGTCCACCTGGTCGTTGGCCGCCGTGACACTCGTTTCCACCACCACATCGCCGGCACCACCGGTCGTCGTCAACGTGATGTCATCATTGCTGCCCGAGTCCGCTCCTGCTGTGACCGAAAAGGCCGTCAACGTCGCACCTACGTTCGTCAATGTGACGGCACCATCGGTGGTCGTGGCCGTCGTCACATCCAGCGTCTGATTGCCTGTCTGATCAAACGTGATTGTACCAGTTGTCGTTGTCAGGCTGTTCACCGTCACCCCAGCGCTCGCCGCATTGTTGATGTCGATGTTCCCGTTTGTGGTGTCCGCGTCGACCGTCGCTGAGGCTATGTTTAACGCCGTTGTGTTGCCGATACCGGTCACCGCTCCTAAATCCACCGTGCCTGCCGTCAACACACCACCACCGTTGATCGCAGCGCCTGCCGTCAGGTTCGCTACTGCCGTGTCAATCGTACCATTCAGCGCGATGTTGTCCACTGCCGTGATGTCCACCTGATCGTTGGCCGCCGTGACACTCGTTTCTACCACCACATTGCCGGCACCACCGGTCGTCGTCAACGTGATGTCATCATTGCTGCCCGAGTCCGCACCCGCCGTGACCGTAAAAGCCGTCAGCGTGGCACCCTCGTTCGTCAATGTGACCGCACCATCGGTGGTCGTAGCCGTCGTTACATCCAGCGTCCGGTTGCCTGTTTGATCAAACGTGATTGTACCCGTTCCTGTTGTCAGGCTGTTGACCGTCACCGCAGCGATCGCCGCATTGTTGATGTCGATGTTCCCGTCGGTTGTGTCTACATCGATCGTCGCGCCCCTCAAGTCCAGATGGGCCGTATTCCCGATCCCCTCAACTGCACCCAGGTCGATGCCCGCCGCGGTAATATCAATCGTTGTATCCGGGTTCGCGGAAAAATCATTGATGTCTCCCGTCGCATCAATGGTGACCACGTCATTGGTCGTGTCAGCCGTGATAACGCCCACCGTGATATCAGCACCCGTACCTCCTGTATTACTGATGTTGATCGATCCGTCAGTGGCCGCCACACTGGTCAGCTGCAGCGTCTGATTGTTTGTCTGGTCGTACGTGATCGTACCCGTACCCGTCGTCAGGCTACTGACCGTCACCGCTGCCGGCGCAGCATTGTCGATGTCGATGTTGCCTGAAGTCGTATTGTCAACATCCAAGCGCGTCACGGTTGTCTCAATCGTACCTGCTTGGCCCACGCCTGTCACCGCATCGATCACGACACCACCGTTTGCAGCAAGTACATCAACCGCACTTTCACCACCATCCACAACCCCCGCATCCGTGTCCAGCGTAATCGCGGCCGCCGACGCATTGCTCGTTGTCAAACTCCCAATCGTGATGTCGCCACCGTTTGTACCGACGCCTTTGTTGGTGTCAAGTACGATCAGGGCATCACCCGCATCGATCACCGTTCCGTCCACCATGGTGATTGCATCGCCGCTACCACCGTTGATGTCGTCGTCATCCGCCTGCAAAGTGATTGCACCGCTGGTCGTGGTAATGTCACCGCCGTCGTCTGCTAAACTGATGCTGTCATCCGCCGTTAAAATTACCGTACCCGAAAATGTACTGATCCCATCGTTGAGCGTGATGTCGCTGTCTGTTCCCTGCGCAGTCAATGTTACCGTGCCCGTCGACAATGTTGACACAAGGGTGTTGTCGGCAGCATTATTCCCATCGCTCACCACGATATCACCATTGGTGGTCACTACCTGGATATCATTTGCGGTCGCCTGCACCGCCCTGACAATCGTAACATCATCCGATTCCAATATGTCGATGTTGCCCGAGGTTGCATTGTCGATGTCTAAACTGGCCACCGTCGTTTCAATCGCATTCGTACTGCCTACACCCGTTGCCGCGTCAACCACCAAGCGACCACCAGAAATCACATCTACGGCGCCTTCACCGCCGTCCAATATCGCTCCGGCCGTACTCGTCAACGTTACTGATGTCGCCGAAGCGTTCGTCGTCGTTAAACTACCAAGCGTGATGTTGCCCGAAGCCGCGCCAGTCGATTGTACCAATATCGTGTCATCACCCGCATTGATCACCGTACCGTCCACCATCGTGACCACATTGCCATCGTTACCGGCACCGTTTACCACGTTCGCCGATATTGATACCGGACCAGACGTCGTCGTGATGTCACCGTCCGCCTCAAAAATGACACTGTCATCAGCTGTTAAAATCACATTGCCATTTACCGTCTGGATACCGTCGTTCACCAATATATCCGAGTTCGCACCGTTGGCATCCAAGGTTACCGTACCGGTACCCACCGCCGTGATGGCATTGCCGAGACCACCATTGTCCACGGTCAAGACACCACCCGCCACGACCTGGATGTTGCCTGCCGTGGCCTGCGCCACCTTGAATACCGTTACATCGTTCGTCTCGGCGATATCAATGTCCCCACTGGCCGCATTGTCGATGTCTAGGGTTGCCACTGTTGTATCCAGTGCATTTGCATTGCCTACTCCGGTTACGGCGTCCACTACCAGCGTACCGGCACTGATCAGAGTCGAGCCATCATTCCCGTCCACTACACCGCCGCCTGTGGTCAAGGTGATTGTATTGTCAGTACCGGGCGCGTCACCACTACCTCCTGTGGCAGTCAACGCGCCAGTCAGAGTCAGATCGTTGCTGCCACCGGCGGTAATATTAATTGCTGCTGCCGCGCCCCCTGTGTCGCCACCGCCTGCATTCGTAGCATCACCGCCAGCACTGTTGACTCCAGCAAGCGCAATGGTTCCGTTTACGGTATTAATGTCCACCTGCCCGCCAGCACTGGCCGTGGCCGAAGCTCCTGCATGATCCGCACCCGTAGTTATGATATTCCCGGCAAGGTTAACCGTGCCGGTACCCGATACATCGATGTCCACGGCACCCGAAGTGACACCGCTATTTGCTGCGGCTGCAGTCGCGATAGTACCGGCAAGAGTATTCGTCACGAGCGTGACCGCATTCAGATCAACATCACCGCCGAGTGTGGTTACAGCCCCCTGAATATCAATGGTGTCCGTGGTCAATTCGAAACCGGTGGCCGCATCGGTCAACGCGACTGAATTTAGAAACTGCGTCGTACCTGTTCCAGCATTCTGGACCAGGCTGGCAGCCTCAATCGTGTTGCTGCCCGTTACATCAGCAGCGCTCACAATGGTAATAGCGCCCAGCTCTTGATCTGCGCCGAATCCTACCGCTCCATCGAAGCTGATATTGCCGCCGCCGGCGGTGAGCTGGAGGGTATTATCTTCATTGGCTTCACTATCCAGGGTCCCTATAAACTGAATGTTGCCAATGCCGCCTCCCGTCGTAAGCACGGTTGCATCTGTCAAAACAGTCGGATCGTTGAAGACAAAGTTACCGCCAGTCGAACTCAGGGTTGTCCCGATGTATATTCCATCTTCAGCATTGATATCGATATTTCCGGCGCTGGTAGAATTCAAAATACCGCTGACTATAATGTCGGCATCTGCAGGTACATTCACACCGATCCCTCTGTTTATAGAAATATCGCCTGCAGCCTGAACCTGGGCAGCAGCACCCGCGTCGGCTTCAATGAAAACACTGTCTGCGCCTAAAGCCCAACCCGTAGCAAGATTCAAGTCGGCTCCCGAAATATTAACGTCATCAAAAGAAACCAACTGCCCCGCATCACCGATACGCACCCCGCCACTACCGGTGTCATTATTGTCCGCCGTAAGATTGATATCAGCGCCAACACCAATAGTTTGGATGAGTGCCTGTACATCAATATCCCGGTTTGCGGTGATATTGATTGTAGAGGCAGAGGTAAGACCTGTTGCAATCACAACATCGTCACCACCGGCAGTTGTGTTCAAATTGATATTTCTATCGCCTACTAGTGGAGAAGAATTGATCGTCACCCCACCACTAATCGTCAACGCACCCCCAGTGCCTGGAAAGCCGCTGTCAATTGTCGCTGACACAGTGATACCGAGAGCTCCGTCTATGGTAATGTCACCCCCGACTCCGGCGATAGCGTCACCGGAATCAAGACCGGCACCAATGGTCACAACACCGGTATGGTCAATCGTAATGTCATTGTTCGTTGTTGAGATTATAGCGCCAGTATTATCAAAAGACGTACCCGAACTGCTAAAGCCTCCTGGTGCTATAACCGTATCGTTCAAATTCAAACCACCCGTCGCGGCCACGTTCACCAAACCACCCGCCGTCGTCAACGCTCCCAGCGTCAAAGCCCCCGCTCCCGTCAGGTAGATGTCACCCGCACCGTGCGTGGTCGCCACTACACCGGTCTGTCCCGCTGCCAG
>Ga0126326_1000182_pt1 | contig 28282 bp, 23 predicted proteins | sample InaspJWI67metaG_FD_94485 | JGI IMG/M metagenome (GOLD analysis project Ga0126326, IMG submission 94485) | Marine gutless worms symbiont microbial communities from Oahu, Hawaii - Inanidrilus sp. 1 OAHU.JWI-67 metaG | ecosystem: Host-associated > Annelida > Digestive system > Unclassified | place... | reverse complement strand
TATCCTGGTTCATGGGTGGTGTATCCTTTCCTTTTTAGTGTGGCCGGTTGACTGCTGCTAACAATCTACCGGTGGATACACCGCCTTTTCCTTTAAACACAACTTTTAAATATAACTCCCTGCAGGGTGTTGTTGGTCTTCATCTTATAATGATTTTCACGGGACATGGTATAAGCGACCGTTGGGCTCCGATCGTCCATCACCGCAAACAAGTCATAGATGATCCGTGTCGAGGCCTTTCTCAATACATCATGGGGATCATGCTCCGAATTCGGCAATGTTACATCTACGGCTGCGCTCAAATGCAGGGGATCGTCCAAACACTCACGCACTTTCTGCAACGGCAAATCGGGCTCAAAGTCTTCAAGTGAGTCCCCCTCGCCATCTTTCGACTGCACGGCTGTTCCGACGACCATGCCCAATGCATCAAGGGCCGCAAAGGAATGATTGCCGTTGGGATCAGTGATCTGCACCGGCTGCAATACACGATAATCGTTCACTGCTAGGGTTTCATTGTTTAGAGGATCAATCGTCGACTGGATACGTAAGCCATATGGATCGAAGATCAACTGTGTCTCGTTTTCGAATGGATCGCGCGTTTTATGCGCCTGGAAGAACCTGTTTGATTTAAATGCCTGTCTCCCCGAGGGTATCCACCACAGATGGGGTTGATCGGTTTCCCTAACATAGCCGCCTTGCTTATTAATGAGTCCGCCGGGCTGACTGTCCACAGGGGTTAGTCGATTTTCATAGACAATAGATAAGAGATGGTCGGAAAAGACGGCCTGATAGCTTTCATAGGGCAGCGCCAACGACTCAATTTGACCCAGATTAAGCCGGTGTGGTGTCGTCGTGTCCGCGCTATTATTTGGGCGAAAATAATTCCGTGCCCAACTGAGCAACCGCCGGTTGATTATTGCTTCGGTACGATCTTCAAAAGGTTGGAAATTACCGCTGATACGTTGATTCGGTTGGTCTTCGGTAACGGACGCAAAATCACTACGACGGAAATGAACCGGCTCGACTCCGGAGCCGGGCCAGCTCCATTGCATGCCGACAATCTCAAATTCCTGCTGCTCATCTGGTATGCCGACTAAATAAAGGCTGTCGTCATCGTCTTTGTTGATAAAGTGACTGTGTTGGTAGGTAATTTGAAGCTTCTTTTGCTCGTCGTAAGCAGGACTGCGGCGGGGGTAAGCAATAGTCAGATTATCAGTCGTGTTGCCATAGTCGTCGACTTGCAAGGTCAACTGCTGTGTAACGCGGGGGTCATCCGGATTTCTTTCGTAATGATAGGTGAGGCTTTCCTGTTGTGTGCTCAGGTAGACAGCGTGGTTGTTGCCATCTCTGGGCTGCAGCTGTTTGACTTCGTAACGGTTTTCTGTCACCAAATACGGATGGTCGGCTTTATCGGTGGAATCCCGCCCGTAGACCTCAGTGCGAAGGACTGCACCCCTGAGCGCCCGATAGGCCTCGTGGGGCGTATTGCCTGTTTCAACTTCGTGCTCGTCCAATACGAAAGCCTGGGTATCTCCCGGGTAAAACTCGTCGCGATACTTCTCGGTCAGTTCTCGGTGATCAAAGGACTGCCCGGTGGGCGAGGCCGAATTCGGATCAAAATAGATGCCGGTGTGAAACCACGTCCGGGTCTCCACCGGAGGGACGTGATAAGCTTCCTCCTTGTTGTCAAACAGGTTTTCACCTTCGTGGAGGCTGGATTGCGTAAAACTTTCAAATGTCTCCGTATCGCACTGATCCACCCGGCCGAATCCCCGGAATTCTCTTTCGCGGCCGTCGTAATAACCGTGATGATACTTGTAAGTGGTAACCAGCTTGGTTTTGCTGATGTGGTCGATGACTTCCGTTTTTTCGACGACTTGAACCGGGAAGGGCAGATGCGTCGCCCAGGGCTGCGCCTTCTGCCTGTCTTCCAAGTAGAACTTTGTCGACGGGGCGTATTGCACCCGTGTGGTCGCCCCCATGTTATTGCTCATCTCTTTGAGCAGGTAGGGCTTCACCCCACCGCAGAAGTCCAGTGCCTTGTAGTTTCCGTGTATCTGGAGGTCAAAATCGTAGCTCCACAGAAAGGTGGCCGTACCGGTGCCGAAAAAGTCGGCAAACTGCACAGTTGTGGCATTGGTGGTTTGCGGGGTTCCGTGGATGATCTGCTCGTTGCTCCAGCCGTTGCCGGACTGGTTGAACCAGAAATGCACCGTGTTGAAGTCCACGTAAACCAGGTCAGTACAGCCCGAGCCGTCCAGGTCCGCCAGAAAAAGCCGCTTAGGGTCGAAGTCGTATCCCAGTCGCGGTGATTGGGTCATGGTGATCCGCTTTCCGAATTTGCCGTACCCCAGGTTCGGCCAGTAATCGATGCGGCCATTGTGAACCAATACGATGTCGTTGAGCCCGTCCCCGGTCATATCAGACAGCCGAACCCGGTCGGATGGGTCGTTGAAATAGACGTCCGGATACTCATCTAAATCATGCTGTCGCGGTATGGCCTGCGCTTCGGCATAGCCTTCCTCCCCGAGGCACTCGAACCACAAAAAATGGTGATCCAGGGTCATCAGCGCATCGGAGCGGCCATCGCCGGTCAGGTCAATCAAGCGGACATTGGGGTCATTCGGGTTGAAACTCGTCATGGTTGGGAGGGTTTGGAAAGCCTGGAAGTCTTTCCAGCCGCCATCCGGCGTTGCCTCGAAAAAGCCCGCCAGTATCGGATTGAAGACTAAGAGGTCCACCAGCCCATCACCAGCCATATCGCCAAAGGTGACACCCGGCTGAAACAAGGCGGTGCCCGCCGGCGCGACGTGCTGAGGGTGCGGCCTGTCTACGCTGCCGTTTCCGAGGTTCTGCCAATAACGGAAGCCGTTTGGTGAGGTATGAAGCACGTCCGGCAACCCGTCGCCATAAAGATCCACTAGCGAGAAATCTGTATTACCCAGCGAGAAGGGCGGCAGGTCATTGCCCTGGGCTTCGACGGACTCATAACGCTGCTCATGGGGTTTGAACTCGGAATACTTGAATGTGACGGGAGGCATGTCGGCTGAAAAATACGTATATACAATTAAGGATCCATTTTTCATGACAATGTTAAAACTTGTGCCGTCATCGTCAGCGAGCCGCCAGGCAACACCGGGTATAATCTCTGTGACTGAAGGAGTCGCAGGAAGCGATACTCCAATGTTAACGAACTCTTGCTTGATCATTGCGGGAAGGACGCCGCTATTCAGTTCAGTGCCATGGGATGTCCGCCAACTAACTGTGAACCAGAACTTCTTTCGGTATCCCTGTACCTTTGCAGAAGTGAGCATCGAAACAAGCGTGTCCGCGTTGTTTTCGTATTCGAAATCCGTAGACTTGACCAGTGATGCGCCGTCAAGTTCGCCTTCCTTGAAATGGTGCAGCATCAAGACACGCTCACAGCGCCGCAAGGTTCGTATTTCAAAGCCTGATCGGAAACTGGAAAAGGGGTCATTGCGAACCGGCCATTGGTCAGGTGAAATTTTATCCGGAAATATGGAAGAATCATAAGGTATGTCCGGCAAGTCGGGAAGGTCATCATAATCAAACAAAACTTCAAATAGGTAATGGCGGGGTCTTGTTTCTGTCGAATTCTCATGATCGGTTCCGTCGCGTTGCGGGCCGACCCGCTTTGCAGCATCGAGTGCGTCCGGCGTGTTGCCGTATAAAATGCGCCTGATATACGCTTGCGCATAGGTTCTGTTTTGTTCATATATTTCTTCTATACTGTTGTTATCGGAATTTTCCTGAACATATTCATAGAGGATGTGGTTCCCTTTGGCATCCAAGGTCTCCTCGAGCAGCCATTCGTAGACGCGGTGTTTTTTTAATGGGTCCGCATGCCATGCAGGGTCAATAATCCTTGCATTTTCCGTTCTGCCGTAAATACTGGTTATATTTTCCTTTGTTGTGGCTCGCCAGTGAACATCTCCATTCTTCTCCCATTTTTCAATCCTGGCAAATAGACCTTCTGTACGAGGTCGATAACGTGTTATTAAATAACCATCCCGGTCTGGTACGTTGACAGGGTTACCGTTGTTGTCCAAAACCTTAACAAGGTCCTCGGCACCGGACATAACAAACACATCTTTATCAGTGTATGTCGGCAGACCTTTTTCTGTTTTTCGTGTTATTCTGGGAATGGAAAGCTGCCAGCCGAGCCCGAAAGGACCGTTGCCGTTGCCGGTACTGTACTGTAGCGTCAACTGGGGCCCAAATCCGCCGCGTCCGGGAGAAGTTGCTATTGGAATAGAAAAATTGCCGGTGCCGCTGAAAAGATTCGACTGAAAGGTCTCACCGATACCTTTAATTGCACCGCCGCCTTTGGGAAGAGAGATTGCCTGCGTTCCATTGTCTGAATTATCACCCATAATCGCACCCTCCGAGATTCGAGGTTTAAAGGGTCAGATCATTGTAATTGACAGATTAAGTAAGTGAGAAAAATTTTAGTCTGTTTTTCTTATCAAATTGCATTTTATCAATACTAAAGAACTGGCTTCTTTTCTTTCTGTGTAATAATTGCCTCTCAAACAGTATAAGTTTAAATGTTTGGAAACGTTTCCAACCTTCCATCCATCACACTGCGATCTAAGCTTTGATCAGCTTACTCCCCGCGTGCCGCATTTACCGCTTCCATTCCGGCCGTGGATCAAATTGTGTTGAATTTAATCTCCAGCGGTTTGCTCATAAGGTTCTTGGTTCCGAGCAGCACAGTGAATCAATCGGAGCGTAAGCAATTATCCAAATCCGGTTGGGTTTTCCACTCTTCAATCAGATAGAAGGCATTTTTGTTTTCGATATCTTGGCATGCGAAGCAACTCACACAGCCTGTTTCCTTGCGTATCTGCTGATTCAATGCGTGAAAAGTTTGCAAGAGTTATTGCGCTTTGCAGGTAGGGCAGTCATCTCCAAGATGACAAGGATCATGCTATCGCATCCTCTCTGTGATCTCAGCTTGACGACCAGTGAATACTACAGAACATTAGCTTTCCAGATGAAGGTTTTAGCTGTGTTAATGGTCGACCTTCTCTCCGACGCACGAAAATGTGGGCGCGGCTCTGAGATTATTCTCTGTCCTTACCAAAACCATTAACTGTAAGGCTATGAGAGACAATTTTCGTGCCAAAGGCGATTTATCCACATAGATGTGATATAAGCTATTGAATTATTAAAAATAAGGATAGGTTAGGGGACTTGGTTTGAGGAGCGGAATGGTTGCCGTTGGCCGTCTTATATGACAGATCCGTCAAATACGACGGGAAAGCCGATCGATAAAGATTAAAGGATATCCGCCATACGAGCATAATTCATTCTCACCGATCCAATCTTATCTTCTGAAATACGTCCCTCAAAAGTTCCCCTCAGGCCTATTGATTGTGAGATAACGGTGATAATGGAGATCGATGTCTTCAAAATCTGAAACCGAAGACAAAGTTTACGCTGAATCCGTTCAAATCGCCATTATATGCTATCGGAATATCTGCAACCCGCTTTGTAATTGAAACTGTATCGGTCCAGTAATACTTACCGTCGACCCCGATAAAAAACCGCTTGGTGATATTGAAGTTTACACCGGCCACTACATGGGCTCCGAGGACGATATCGTCATCGTCGACGTTGAAACTTCCCAGGTTTGAAGCGGTGATATCGGAATTAAAAACGACAAAATAACCGCCGATACCGCCGCCGCCGTAAAATTCAGCATTTCCTGCAGTAAGTGCGCCTTTCAAGGAAACGGTAATCGGCGATACACCGATGGTGTCTTCTTGCGTGTAGCTTCCAGCAATCGGAGCACTTCCCAGAAAGTCCCGGTCGGTGTAATAAAATCCGAGCCCTGCTTCAAATATCAAGTGTTGTGCGATGTATCTGCCATAGGCAGCGGAGAAATTAATACCTGTGCCAAATTCGGATTTATCCAGATCGTCCGCCGGTTGATAAAATCCGAGATCAACGATCGCATAATTTCGGAATTTACCGTCATCCGCCCAAACGGTTACATCAGCCAAGGCTGCTACCGTAACGAATAAAATGACAGCCAGAACGATAGGTTTTGTTTGCTTCATTTTAATCACCCCCCTTTCCATAAGGTTGGGGATATAAAAGCATTGAAAACAACCACGAACAGCATACTGAATTCTAAGTTTGATAATTCTGAAGAATCCGCTTTTTCAAAGGAGGCTTATGCAATGGTATGAATTACACAGAGATATCAGCGGCAGCCCAACATATGGAAACGTAGAAAATTGAATACGAGCAATAATCAGATATCTAAGGCGGGCTTGATTGTCAACGTTGATATTTTATCCAGGAACTTCAGATTTTTACCCTATTTGAGGCAAGCGCACAGCTGTATCCCCTAGAAATAGGAAATGGCGAAAATTAGTTGCAGTTATAGCGTTTGTCATAATAACGTTCCGATACCGGTGGTTATACAATATTTTCCGGAACATCACGACGTTGATGGTTTGACGCAAACGCTATATTTTTTTTAATTTGAAATATCCGTTGCACCGGAACGCTGGTGACACTATGGCTATTGATGCCGCACTGATTGAAACGAATAAGACACTATCTTTATGTAAAGCATGTTGCTATCAGAGTTTCGAAAATTAGTTTTACGAAGGTGACGGTGAATCGCCTTGGATGTCGGCCAGGCATGTAGCGATTAGGTAACCATCCACACGGAGTGATGGTTTAGTATCTTCTTTGGTTGCTCTTTGCGGCAAGGGATAATGATTAACCGTTTCATGTGTTGTTATACAGACAGTATTTTCAAATAGCATATGCTTTATTGCATAAAAAAGATAACATAGCGGTTGTCACAAATTACTGTCACCTGGGATCACTATAAAAACCTCCTTATTTAGTAATAGCTCAAACGGAACGTATTTATGACAACCGCTATACATGGTCGCGACAAAATTCACGACTTGCCTATTGTGTATTATGATTTATTCACGATCCTTGATTTGGATCATGACAATGGAATTTAAATCCATAATATTTCCCGGTGTGTTTCGCATTTCAGGCTGCACTTTTTAAGAAACACCAAATCGTGGCTTTCGTTTTTCAGTAAATGCGCTGAGTCCTTCCTGCCCATCCGGATGATCGGCACACGCTTCGAGCGCGGCCCGCTCAAGTTCGATTTGGGTTTCAAACGAGGTGTTGAATGAATCGGTGATAAGTTTTTTGGACCAGGCAAAAGAGTTCAGCGCCCGTTTGACAAGCAGTTGAGCCATGGCCGTCGCCTCGCCCAAGGCCTGTCCATCTTCGACCACTTTCGTCACCAATCCCCAGTCCAATGCCCGGAAGGAAGAGATCGGTTCGTCAAAGGCGGCGATTTCCAGCGCACGGGCATATCCCACCAGTCTTGGCAGGGTAAATGAGCCGCCGCCGTCGATACTGAGTCCGCTGGAGGTATAGGCCTGTCGAAGCACCGCCGATTTTTCCATTACCCTGAAGTCACAGGCCAGTGCCAGCGAAAACCCGCCGCCGGCTGCAACGCCGTTGATGGCCGCTATGACCGGCTTTTGCATTCTGCGGATCTCCAATATTGCCAGATGATAATGGGCGGCCAGTACATGGAATGACTCACCGGATCTGGTCGAAAATCCGAGGGCCCACTTCAGATCACCTCCGGCGCAAAAGGCTTTCCCATTACCGGTGATGACGACCGCTCTTACGCTGTTGTTTGCGGCAAGAGCGGTCAGATGGTTCGCTAATTGCGAAATCATCTCCAAATTGAATGCATTGTAAGCTTCGGGTCGATTCAAGGATATGTGGGCTATCGATGCCTCTAATGAAATATCAATTAACTCGCTCATTGTACCTCTCCTGTTTACTCAAATCCGTAAAGCTCTGCCGGGTTATCTACAAGTATGCGGTTGCGGGTCGCATCATCGTCAACCCAGTCCAAAAGCAGATCAAGCAGCATGGCATCGTCCGGCAAGTTGTCCAGGGCAGAAGGATGCGGCCAATTGCTGGCCCAGAGCATGCGCTCCGGTGCGGCTTTTACCAATTCTTTGGCTAAATCGCCCACGTCGCTGTATAGTGGCGGTCCGACTTTGGATGTCTCATAGGGTGCCGACAGCTTTATCCAGCATCGTCCGCTATCGACCAGCTCAAGGAGCATCTTAAAAGCTCTGTCGCTGGTTGGTACCGGCTCAATGAATTTGCCGGTGTGATCGATAACAAATCTGCCAGGCAATCGACGGATTTGGGCGATATGTTCCGGTAGCTCCCGTCCGTCAAACTGCAGCTGCACATGCCAGCCGAATTCGCGCACCCTTGCCGCCATTTCATCCAGAATTTCCCAGGGCAGCACGCCGCCTGGAAACATGAAAAAGCGAATGCCACACCCCCCCAAGTCAGTGAGTAGCTGAAGATCATCATCCGTAACGCTCGTATCGAAGACCAAAATACCACGGGCATCATCTCCGAGTTGATTGATGGCATCGAGCGTACAGCGATTGTCGAAACCATAACCGGACGGCTGCACGACAACCACACGCTTTAAACCCAGCCGTTGTTGCACCACCCGGTAGTCTTCGACCGTGGCTAATGGCGGTTTAGAAGTTGCCGTCGGTGCCAGGGGATACTGATCCTGCGGCCCATAGAAGTGCATGTGGGTATCACAGGCTCCCGGCGGTGCTGAAAGCTTCGGGCGGTTGACACTGTTTGAATTAGATTCTGTTGACATAGTGAAAGTCCTCCCTAATTCTTTTACCTGGTAGCCCTGGCCCTCTTGATAAAGTCATAGTCAGACGCCTATGTCTATGAATATCCAGGGAGTATTGGAGTAATTGACTAGTGGTCTAAGTCTATTTTATTTCAAGGCATGAGAATTCCTTTTATTCTTGAGTTTCATTCCCGGTAGATGTTTGTCATGTGTTTTTTTCATCATCTGCCATAAAATAACCTCGGCGGCCGGAGTTTATGCCAGACCTGGTCGCAGGCATCCAACTCTTCCTGCGACAGTTTTATCTCCGTGGCCACCATATTTTCCTGCAGCTGTTCTATCGTTGTTGCGCCACAAACGACCGACGTAATTGTCGGATTACTCAACACCCAGGCCAGGGCAAATTCAGGCAGACGCTTGCCGTGTTCCTGGGCAATCTTACCGATCTGCTCCACAGCGGAAAAGTTATTTTCGTTCCAGTAGGGTTGATTATAGCGATAGCCTTGATGGGCCAAGCTGAACCGCGCGCCTTCAATTGGATCGGCATGCTGGTCGTATTTTCCGGAAAGAAAGCCTGCCGCCATCGGGCTGAATACACATACCCCCACGCCTTCTTCGGCACACAGCGGCAGCAGTTCGTATTCAATATCCCGGGTGAGCAAATTATAGGGTGGTTGAATGCAGTCCCATCGCGCCAGGTTATACTTATCGCTCAGCCATAGGGCCTTGCAAAGTTGAAACGCCCGGAAGTTGGAACAGGCCAGGTAGCGTACCTTGCCCTGATGCACCAGGTCGTCCATCGCCCGCAGCGTCTCTTCCAAAGGCGTGTCATAGTCCGGCATATGGGCATAATAGATATCGAGATAGTCCGTGCCCAGGCGTTTTAGATTTCCCTCCACCGCCTGCATGAGATGTTTGCGGGACAGGCCCATGTCATTGGGCCCGGCATCCGAGTGTCCGGGCCACGGATGGAAAGGTTTTGGTCTCGCCAGATCGATCGGACCTGAATCTCTTTGCTTGCCCCACTTCTCGCCCAATTTGCGAACATGCCCGCCCTTGGATGCCAGGACGATTTGATCCCGTTTTCCCTTTATGGCTTTGCCGACGATTTCTTCAGTTACGCCGTTTACATACATGTCTGCGGTATCAATGAAATTTACACCGGCTTCCAGAGCTGCGTGCATGATTTTGATGGATAAATTTTCCTCCACCTGGCGTCCAAACGTCATAGTCCCCAAACAGAAAGAAGATACTTTAAGTCCGGTCTTTCCCATCTTCCTGTATTCCATGTTCTCCTCCTTTGCTCTCACTTATTTTCAACACGTGAAGAATTCAGCGGATCAAAGCTATTTGCCAACGGATTCCATTATAATATGGCCGGTCTCCGCTACAATAAATATCACCGGCACCATATTCCAGCAAAGCTCCGCCTCAAATCCCGCTGGGAAGCGGGACTAGATTCTGGATAGATCAAAAAACATTCCTCTTAAATCCAGACTTCGGCGAGCTCCCCTCGACGTGCTCGGGGCCTGAGCTTGTCGAAGGCAGTCGAGCCGCATCCAGAGACCAGTCCCGCCCTGGCGGGATATCTATTCGCACCTGGCAACAAGTTCGATACCAAAACTTGACCTAGATATAAAGATCTTGGCTTATAAAGACATCTAGTTTGTCTTCAGGTCATCCCCTCCCAATATATGGCATTTTGGTGGCCATGATGGTCATGAATTGCACGTTGGTATCCAATGGAAGGCTCGCCATGTGCACCACGGCACGGGCCACATGGTCGACGTCCATTCTCGGCTCAACCGCCATAGAACCATCGGCCTGGGGGACGCCGTTTTCCATTCGTGCGGTCATATCGGTCGCAGCATTGCCGATGTCGATTTGGCCGCAGGCAATGTTGTATTTGCGTCCATCGAGGGCTGTCGACCGGGTCAGCCCCGTGATTGCATGCTTGGTGGCCGTATAAGGCGCGGAGTTGGGTCGGGGATTGTGGGCCGATATGGAACCGTTATTGATAATTCTCCCCCCTCTGGGTTGTTGGTCCTTCATGATCCTGAACGCTTCCCGCGTGCACAGGAATGCGCCGGTCAGGTTGGTGTCCACGACAGTTTTCCACTGCTCGTAAGTCAGATCTTCAAGCAGGACCGGCGGTGCGCCGGTCCCGGCATTGTTAAACAAAACGTCGAGCCGGCCGAAGGTTTCATTTGTCCTGGAGAACAAAGCGCTTACGGAAGCGGGATCAGTCACGTCAGTGGGCACCACCAAGGTTTGCGTGTCGGACAATCCTGATTCCGCGGCGGTTTCCTCAAGCGGCTCCTCACGACGCCCGGCCAGGGCAACGCAGAATCCCTCTTCTAATAAAGCGAGCGCCGTTCGCTGGCCAATGCCGCTGCCCGCGCCTGTAACGATGGCGACTTTCCGGAGAGAACTCATTTGTCATACCTCCTATGCTCTGACAATCAACCACCTATCCATTTCTATGCAGCAGATGTACGCTACCTGATTGGGTGAGTCAAGGATTGACTTCAGCCATATTCAAGGGCAAGGCGTCTTCTAAAAAAAGCCGGCACGCCGCGTTTATTGCTTGAAATTTGAAGATCATTAAGGATAGAAAATGAGGCGGCGGGACATTTAGGCTTTGCTCCAGGTGTTGCGTTTGGCCTGAACATTCAACTCATAAAGGTGAAGCCCCGTTTTCCCTGGATACGTCGGTCACGCAGTTTACGAAACATTATTTTCGATTTACCGGAGGTCTATTTTCTTATGAAATCCACACACTACAACCTGGTTATGTCGGCGATGTATAATGGCAGAAAGGGCGATCGTCCGCCAGTAGGAAATCCTACATCCGTGGTGTGCCATGATCTCATGGACGCCACCGGGATATCCTTCCCGGAGGCTCATTTGGATTCTCAGGCCATGGCCGAGCTCGCTCTTGCGGGACATGAAATTTTAGGTTTTGATACGGTGATGCCGGAATTTAGTGTCCAGCAGGAGGCCGCAGCCCTGGGCTCCAAAGTGGATTGGGGCCACCGGGATATGATGCCCGACACCAAGAGTTCTCCCCACGAAGACTTTTCAAATATCGAAGTTCCCAAAAACCTGCTGGAGCAGCCATCGATAAGGGTCGTTCTTGATGCCCTGTCCATTTTGAGAAGACATGTGGGAGGCAAAGTGGCCATTGTGGGTAAAGTGATGGGGCCCTGGACCCTATCCTACCATATGGCCGGGGTCGAAAATTTCCTGCGACATGCCGGCCGGCGCGAAACAGAAAAGATCAACAAGATGCTGCGGCAACTGCTGCCGGTGACGGTGGCTGTTGCCAGAGCCCAGTTTCAGGCCGGTGCGGACATCGTCGTCGTGGCCGATCACGCTACGGGCGACCTGGTGGGGCCTTATCACTATGAGGAATACCTTTTGCCTGTTCACCAGGAGATTACACGTCGGATCGAAGGGCCCTTGATTCTGCACGTGTGCGGAAATTGCCGCGATCGCCTAGAACTGTTCGCAGATGCCGGTTTTGACGCCTATCACTTTGAGTGGCAGAATGATCCAAAGTACGTGGTCAAGACAATCGGCGAGCGCATATCCCTTGTGGGGTGCGTCAACACTCCCGAAACACTGCTGATGGGAACGCCCGATGATGTCTACAAGCAGGTAAGATCCGCAATAGAAGCTGGGGTGAATATTATCGGCCCGGAATGCGCCATTGGCCTTCCCACCCCCATGGAAAACCTTAAAGCGATTGTGGCTGCGGCCGGGGAGGGATATAAAGCTGGAATGTAAAGTGATTTCTCGCGAACCCTTAGCGTTTCTTTAAATTTTTCTCTGCAAAAACCGCTGGAACGTGGCAGCTGACATTATTGCGCACCAGGTCCCATAGCCTCGGTATGTGTGTTTTATTAAGTAAGCTGCCGTAATAACCGATCAATGCCGTGTTGTTGTACCAGCACCGGCATGTCCGATCAGATGCCAGGTGCTTGCGCTCTCTGTTGATAATATCGGAACTCCAGATGGCGACAAAGTCCTTTTTACGAATGGATCCGACACTGACGTGCTGCTCAAGACACGGGTAAACATTGCCCCAGGGATCGATGCGGGCCATCAATACAGCTGCATAGCATTGATGATGTGGAAACGATCCGCAGGATTTAAGACTTTCAACCAGGCGTTTCATGTATTTGTCTTTTTCCAGCGGGGTATCGGAGATTTGCTCGGAAATCAATTGCGGATCCAGATATAATGCTGCCTCATTCATGCCGGTATAGTAGGCTTCCTGACAATGATGAACCGGCTGAAACAATACATCATCGACGACAGCGTTCCACTTTTGATAGAACGCCCGCATTTCGTTCAAATTGCGGTTGGAGATGGTCATGCGGACCCGGATGATCGGACGCGACGATCGGGGGTGCTCCAAAAGTCGGTTGATGCCTTCTTCAATCTGCCTGTAAGATCCCTTCATTCCTCTAATGCGGTCATGACTGTCGGCTGAAGCACCGTCCAGACTAACGGTAACACATGTCGCCCCGGTTTTGCAGAATTCATTGTGATAATTTTTGAGCAGAAGGCCGTTGGTGCATATATTAACGGACATTCCCAGTTCAGAAAAACTTGAAATGATTGCAAATACATCCTCCCGCAGCAAGGGTTCTCCGCCGGCGATACTGATTTGATGCGTGCCCATTTTGTGCAGAACACCAGCAAGCTTTCTATATTCTTCCACCCTCAACTCACCGCCGCGGGGATCCTTCCAGCGCTGGCACATTTGACACCGACAATTGCATCGATAGGTGACATCCAGTTCGGCCATATAAGGTCCGGCTGCCGGCGGGCGGCCCTGACCATAGGCCACTAGGTTTTGTCTGGAATGCCATAATGCCGCTGCAAAATTTTTTGAAAATAATATCCGACGATAACCCCAAAAGTTGCTAAACCGCATGAATACTGTTTCTCACTCCGAAATTCTTGGATCTTTGTTAATGAATCGCAACTGCGACGGCCAATTATTTTAAATTAATACCCTTAAATTCATTTAGCAATGGAGGGTGGCTATGCCCTATAATGTTTCGTTTTTGTGGAAAAGTTTTCATCTTTTTCAATAATAAATTTCACAGTGATTCAACTTTTGTGTTCCAGAAAAATTATTAACCATTTGGTATTACTAAGTATTCACAAAAACTACATTTTAGGCATACTTATTGCTTTTATAAGCTGGTGGATGAGCGACAGTTACAGATCCGAATTAAATCTAATCCATCGGTGGTCTTGTCGCGCTGCACCTGAATCCTGGTTGGGTAATTATTGGTGAGAGCCCGTGAATTTTTAACTAACTTTTTTGCTAAAGGATGAAATGATTGTGATAGCCTTTAATAAGAGATGCCCATATTGCGATGATACCGCATTTTATCGAATCAGACGTAAATGGTGGATGCGACTGTTATTTGGGAGCAGACATTATCAATGTTACGAATGCGGTGATACGTTCTACGTCTTGCAAAAGGTGATTCAGAGAAAAGCAAAAATTAATCTTTACACTCAGTAATTTTGAATCCCAAACACCCGGATCGTTGCTATGAACGGGCTTTATAAAGAAAGATTAGTTGCGAAAATGAAATTGTGGTATTCTGACACCAAGGAGTGAGCGTTAGAAGCCTTTAAAATCTTCATTCTCAAATGGGAAAGCATTACGCGTGGATTATATGATGCTGCATGATAAGCCTCTTGAATGACAGGGTATTCAGGTGAACGTTAGTCAAGTGGCGGAAACCAGGTGTATGATTCCTGCCGGGTTTGCAATCCAAAAACCGTTGAAGCCTTTGGGCAGCGGCTCGATTTCATCTCTTCGATCAATAGATAGACCATCAAAATAACTTTTCGCGGCTTCAACATCGTCTGATTGAATTTCCAACCAAATCTCGGCTTGGCTAAGATGATCTATTTTGTCGATCCAAAGTTGTTTGTCCCCAAATTCAAATACGACACTCTGATAGGAATCATCCGGATCTCCATGTTCGATTAGAGGCAAACAAATGATATCGCGGTAAAATTCGGTTACCCGTTCAAACTCGTGCGACGGTACTTTCATTGCGATGTTATCACCCGAAAAAAAATTTGGTTTGTCGTCGTCTTTCATAATATACCCCAAATCTTTAATCTTAATTTTTAATTAATTTGCCTGCCGGTTTCAAAGCGACGGACACCGCGTAGCGCTCCAGCGCCGTTCTCAGGGCCTCGCGATAAGTGGCCGTCGTACCTTGTGCCCGGTTTGTCACCTCGATCCGTTGTGACAGCACATGCAGCTTTTTTGTTTTACGCTCCGCCTTGAGGTCGACTCGCGCGACGAGCCGATCACCGGCCAGCACCGGAAGACAGTAGTATCCGTATATGCGCTTGGCTGCCGGTTTGAAGATCTCCAGGACTTGATCAAACGCGAACAGCTGTTTTACACGCCTTCGATCCCACAGAATCGGGTCGAATGGTGAAAGCAAAATGCCCTTCTCATATCGCGGTCGCACGCGTTTCAGACGTGCTGCCAGCTCAAGATCGATCGGCCGGATCCAGCCGTGGCTCTTTTTTTTATCATCGCTTACGAGGGTGCAGGGGATAATTTCACCTTTTTCCACCAGGCGGTTTAATGTGACGCGAATATCCCGCTGCCGATTGCTCAGGCGCCAGGTTTGGGCCAACGTACCGGTTGCGGCCCAACCGTGCCCCCGCAGGGCGTGCATGAGGAGCTGCGCTACCGCCTCCGGCTCAGCAACAGCATTCCGCCGCCATCGCTCCGGTATAACCCGCTCGGTAAGATCGAAGACCCGTTGAAAGTTGCGCCGCTCGACAATCGCGAGTTCTCCCGCCGACCAGAGCGCGGTCGCCACCCGTTTGGCAATTTTAAGATCCCACCACCCGCGCCCGCCGCTTCCCTCCATATCAAGGGAACGCAGCGGACCCTCGTTTCGGATGCGGTTAAGCAGATTGTCGGCTACTTTGGGATGCTGGCCGATTAAATCGCCCCACCATGGATGGCTTCGAAACTCCCGGCGCCGAAATTCAAACAGCGGATAGAGTTCGATGGGTATCCAACTGGCTTCGTGCCCCCAGTATTCAAAGAGCGGTTCATTCGACTGAAGCAGTTCCTCCCCCAAATGGGGATCAAATCCTTCCAGACGCGAAAGAAGAAATATGCAGTGGCTCCGTGCGCCGGCAATCGATACCGTATCGAGTTGAAGGTAGCCGAAGCGTTGGATGACTTGGTGCGCTGATTTGCGGGCGCGGGTTGTCCGGCCCGGGGCGCGTTTCGGAAAACCGGTCCATTCGGGTTTGAGAAGACCGGCGCGGGCCAGCGCGAGTCTGCGGGCTTCCTGAATTCCTATCGTTTCCATTCGGAACGTAATTTAACAATGACCATAGATGCAGGAACCGGGCTATCCCCGCCGGCATCGGCGTTTTATATGGCTCCCGGGCGGGGATAATCCCTTATCGTATCTTTACTTTTCCTCGACGCCTACGGCAGAACCTGACCTAGTAGTTGGCTTTGCGATAGACTTCGATGGCACTAAAAAGCTTGTTGACCCATTCTTCTCCGATCTGCTCTTTAACCCAGGCAACGACTGCGGGTTGGGCCTGTTTGCGGAAAGCGGCCACCTGTTCGGGTGACAGGGGGGTGACCTGCATGCCGACACCGCTAAGGATAGTGGGCGCATTCGTATCCTGGGCTGAGGTCATGCCGCGGTGAATAATTTTTGCAATCTCCACGCCTCTTTTGACAACCTTTTGCTCATCCGGCGTCAATGAGTTGTAGAAGTTGTCATTCATCAAATAGGCGTGCCAGCTGTAAACATGTCCGTCAAGGGAAATGTATTTCTGATTCTGATACAGGCTGGCGGCAAGAATGTTGGTTACGCCGTTTTCCTGGCCGTCGACCACCCCCTGCTGCAGGGCGGCCGGTAATTCCGGCCATGGTACCGGAGAAGGGCTGGCATCGAGGGAAGAAACCAGCTTGCTCCAAATCGGCCCCGGCATGACCCGAATCTTAAGCCCCTTCATATCTTCCGGTGATGTGATAACGCGTTTGCTGTTGGTGAAGTGGCGGATGCCGTTGTCACCGAGTGCAAACATGCGTATTCCGGTCGCCTTGCGCATGGCTTCTGCCAGTTCCTGACCGAATGACCCGTCCACCACCGACCATGCCATGGCTTGGTCGTCGAATAAATAAGGAATGGCATAGACCATAAAGGGTTTGAACACCGGTGAAATCGGGCCGTCATGGACAACCCCCATTTCGATACTACCCAACCTCAAGCCCTCGAGCACCGTGATGGCATTGCCCAGCTGGCTGGCGGGGTAAATGTCCACTTTGAGCGAGCCCTTGGTGTTGGCTTCAACATAATTTTTAAAGGCCAGCGCCGCGGCTTGCTTGGGTTGATCCAGTTTGGCCGGCTGAAAATGAGCGTATTTGATGACCTTGGGCGCGGCCCATACCATTGCCGGCAGAACCAGGGCAATAACCACTAAAATTATAACTATTTTTGCTGTTTTCATGGATGTGCCTCCTTTTGCTAGACGTTAATGGGTTATTCCAAAAAGGGTTGGCAGCGCTGTGCTGATAATCGGAAATGCGATTACCAGGGCTAGCACCAACAATTCCGCCAAAAGAAGCGGAACAATCGTCCTGGAAAGTGTTTCCAGTCTAACCCGACCCACCGTACTGACAACGAACAACACTGGGCCCACCGGCGGGGTGACCATGCCGATGGTAAGATTGAGCACGATCATTATCGCAAAATACATCGGATTGAGGCCGAACTGATCACTCAACGGTCCGAGCACCGGCACGAGAATGATCAAAGCCGGCAAGGTATCGATCACCAAACCGCAAATCAACACGAACACGGCCAGTAAAATCACCACCACCGATGGGCTGTCGGTGATTGAACTGATCATGGCAGCGATCGATTGCGGAATCTGCAAGATGGTCAACAGCCAGGAAAATATGGAGGCCATGGAGACGATCAACAATACCGCGGCCGTTACCACCCCGCTTTTTGTAAAAACAGGGAGGATATCCCGCCATTTAAGCCCGCGTGTTCCAAAAAGCCCGACCACCAGCGCATAGGCGGCGGCCACCGCTGCGGCCTCGGTCGGGGTAAAAATGCCGCCCAGGATACCGCCGATAATGATGAAGGGCAGCAACAGGGCCGGCAGGGCGCTCCAGAAGCTCTTGACCAAATGAATTAAACTCGGTCTTTGACTGCGAAACAGGTAGCCGCGTCGAATGGATATCCAGTGGTTGACGATCATAAGTGCAATGCCGAGCAATATTCCCGGGACCACCCCGGCCAGAAAGAGTCCGACCACCGTTACCCGGCTGTCCGAGATGGCGTAGACGACCATCAGGATACTGGGCGGGATGATCGGGCCAATGGTTGCGGTGGCGGCGCTGATGGCTCCGGCATAGGCCGAACTGTACCCCGCCTTTCGCATCATGCGCATGACAATCGCACTGGGACCGGCCGCATCCGCCAGGGCGGACCCGCTGATGCCGGCAAACAGCATGCTCACCAGCACATTTACGTGCCCCAGCCCCCCCCGAATGTGCCCGACCAGGTCGTTGGCAAAGCGCAGCAGCGATCCGGTCAACCCGCTTGCCGTCATAATCTCTGCGGCCAGTATAAAAAAGGGAACGGCCATCAGCGGAAACGAACTGATTCCGTTAAACAAATACTGAGGGACGACCAGGGGCGGAAAGCGGCCGTCGATCAATACGGCGGTCAATCCTGAAATACCCATGGTTATCGCCACCGGCAAGCCCACGATCAGACCGATTGCAAATGTGATGAGCAGGATTGCCGCCATGTTGCTTAACCCTCGATCATATCAGTTTCGTCCTTTACCGGACTTTCAAGCCAATTTTTGTCCACCCATTCCCGGAACATCAGAACCAGATGCAGCCCGAATACAACCGCCCCGATCGGAACCGCCAGGTAAGGTATTCCTCTGGGTATCTGAGTTGCCCAGGTTTCCTGGGACCATCCGAATTGAACCATCTTGGCGCCGTAATAGGCTAGAACAGCAAAAAACAGAAGAATGACGACCCCCAGCAAAGCCCGGAAATAGCGGCGGATTTTGGGCGGAATCATATCCTGAAAAAGATCGATGGCCGCCAGCCGGCCTTCCCGCAAGGCCAGTCCGGCGCCGATATAGGTGATCCAGATCATTAAGAAAGTGGAGATCTCCTCTGTGGTCGCAAAAGAGAAACCGAAAATGTAACGGGTAACGACATTAATGAAAACCAGGACAAACATGATCCCCATCATGATTCCGATCGTGATCTGATTCGTTCTCAGAAAAACAAGTTCCAGTTTTGCCAGCATGGATTGCCTTTTCTTATGGCGGTCTTTGCCGGTTCTAAATTTCTAATCATTATCATCAGCCGGCAGGAATACTTTGCGTAGAATTTGAGCAGCCGGTTTTTCCTGACCGGGCTTCAATGTTTGAGGATTCACAAACAATCCCGTAGAAGTCGTGCCGACCGCGATACCGGGCTCTTCCTGCCGCAAGCGAGATTTTATTTGAGCCCCGCTAAACGGAATCGTCTCCTCGTCCCAGTCAAGGTACACCCGCGGTATCCAATTGGGCTGCACGCCGGGTTCCGCCGGAGAAACCCGGCGCGCATCCAGTCCCGGTACGTCGCAAAGTGTGTCAACTATGCAGGTGACCATGTCCTCCCACATTTTTTCTTCGGCGGCAAAATCCTGCTTTAAATACAGCTCCAGGGCGGTTATCATTCCGGCGATTTCTTCCTTGCCCACCTTCATGGCACGGCCGATACTGTAATGCGGATTGGCGTTCAGCGCACAGGCATCAATTAAATCACGACGCCCCACAATCAAACCGCTGGACTGCGGACCACATATGTCTTTGCCGCCGCTGAATACCGTAAGATCAGCCCCCATGTGAAAAAAGCGGCTCAGATTCTCCACCGGTGGCAGTTCTGCGGCTGCGTCTACGATCACCGGGACTCCCATTTCCTTGCTGATGGATATCACGTCAGCCAGTGCAAGGTTGCGATCGTTTTCAAATTCCAGGAAATGAACGACCGCCGCAACGCGCTCACTGATCGCCGCCTTCAGTTCCCATGGACAAGTCTCTTTGATCAAACCGAATTCTACGATAGTCACCCCTGCCTGGCGGACTGCGTGGTCGTAACCGTTGCGGTGGCTCTTTTGGACCAGGACTTCATTTTTCAGCCCCCGCAGGTCCGGTAATTGTCTGATCTTGGCGGGATCCGTACCGGTGATACAGGCTGCTGTGGTTAGGGTCAGGCCGGCTGCAGCGCCGGAGGTGATATAGGCTGCTTCAACGCCGAGCAGACTGGCAACATATTCTCCCGATATTTTGAGCAGCTCATTTAAGTCAACGAAATACTTGGATGCTTCGGTCATCGCCTCCATTACAGCCGGATCCATTACAGATCCGCCAAGGCTGGTGAGCGTGCCTTCGGCATTTATCAGTTTCTTAATCCCCAGCTTGTCGTATATATCCATTTTTCCTCTTGAGAATGAAAGAAGAAATCCGTTCCGAATTTTTCTGGTTTAAAATTTTACGCTTATAGTATTTGCTCAAAGCGGCGCAGAAAAGATTGCAATCGATCGGTTTTCGGGTTGCGCAGGGTTGCAGTCGGCGGACCTTCTTCAATGACCACCCCTTCGTCGACGAAGACCACCCGATTGGCCACCTCCTTGGCAAAGAGCATTTCGTGGGTAACCACCAGCATGGTCATATGATAGTTTTGCGCCAATGATTTCATTACGCTGAGGACTTCGCCCACCAGCTCGGGGTCCAGAGCGGAGGTGACCTCGTCAAAAAGAACGACCTTTGGCTCGACCGCTACGGCCCTGGCAATCCCGACCCGCTGCTGCTGGCCGCCGGACAATTCGGCAGGATATGAATCGACCTTGTCACTTAAGCCGACTTTTTCCAGCCAGCTGCGCCCGATTTCGTCGGACTCCTCACGGGACATGCCTTTGACCTGAATCAATCCCAGCGTCACATTTTGCAGAGCGGTCATATGCGGAAACAGATTAAACTGCTGAAATACCATGCCGACCTTCGCCCGCTGTCTGGCAATAGTGCTTTCCGGCCGTTTTATCAACTTGCCATTCTCCTCTTTGTAACCGATGAGCTCACCATCGATATACACTTTACCGCCGTCATAGGGCTGCAGAAAATTAATACATCGAAGAAGAGTCGTCTTGCCGGATCCACTGGGGCCGATGATTGCCAATACATCACCTTGATCTACCGCCAGATCAATACCTTTCAGCACTTGTAAATCACCAAAGCTCTTTTCGAGTTTTTCGATTAAGACGATCCGGTCACTCATCACCTGTCCCTTTAAGTTGAATACGTAAATTTCTTCTCAATCCTGGCACCGACCAGCGAGAGACTGTAATTTATCGAAAAATAAAGTATTGCTGCAACTCCATAAAACAGCAGGGGTTCACGGGTGCGCGCCGCGATTTGTTCGGTTGAATAAAGCAAATCGATAATACTGACCAGCGCCAGCAAAGAAGAAGCTTTTACCAGTTCAATCGCCGTGTTGGTCCAGGGGGGTATCGCCCGCGCCAATGCTTGAGGGAAAATTACATGACGCAGGCGTTTGTAAAATGTCAATCCAATAGCCTTGGCTGCTTCGGTTTGACCATCAGGGATAGAGTCCACTGCACCGCGCACCACTTCGCAAACGTGCGCTGTTCCAAAAATAGACAGCGCCAGCACAGCCGCAACAAATGCAGATATCTGCACACCCATGGCAGGCACGCCATAGAAGACACTAAAGATCAGCACCAGCAATGGAATGCCGCGGATGGTATCGACATACACTCTAATTAACAGACGCAGGGGCAAAGGTCCGTAAAGCAGCGCCAGACCCGCTAAAAGCCCCCCGGCACTTGCAGCAGCAATCACCCAGACGGATGCTTCTAAGGTGACATACAAGCCTCGCCAAACGAGATGAGCATTTTGTATAAGTAGATCAAGCATGTGTTCACTTACCTTCTTCACCGCACCATGGCATATTTTTTTTCCAGCAAACGCAACAAACCCGCCAGTACATAGCAGGCAATCAGATACATGACCGCCACGGTCGTGTAAACCTCCAGGATTCTCCAGGTATTGGTATTAATCACCATGGCCCCGTAAGTTAACTCGGGGACGGAGATCGCTGCTGCCAGGGATGTGTCTTTAAAGAGGGAAATAAAGGTATTGCTCAAAGAAGGCAAAACAATGCGGAAGGTCATCGGAAGGGTAACAAACTGCATTGTCTTGCGAGGCGTCAAACCGATGGCTTTTCCGGCTTCAATCAATCCCTCCGGCACCGACATGACACCCGCACGAAAGACTTCGGCAAGATACGCCCCTGAGTATACCGAGAGCGCCAGAACAAATGACCAGATATTGTTTAAAAGGTGAAATCCCATCAGACCCATGCCATAGAACACAAAATAGATGATCAACAGCAGGGGTATATTTCTGATAAATTCCGTGTAAGCCGTCGCCACGGCTTTGATGTGCCGCCCGCCATATACCCGGGCAAACGCCCCCAGCATTCCAATGACGCACCCGATGGCCAGCGATAGTAAAGCCAGGCCCAGGCCCATCAGGAGTCCCTGCCAAAGCAGATCAAAGTTTTGAAAAACAGGCCGCCAATTCAGATGGTACATGACCGCTGTCTCCACAAAACGAAGCAAAAGGGCGCCTTTTGTTCGGCACCCTTTGTTTATGTGTCAGAAAATCGCACCCTACTTGTATTCCATTGGAAAGCCTGTTTGGGGATTCGGGAGCTGCTCACCGAAATACTTTTTAAACGCTGTCGAATACTCGACAAATTCAACCCCTGTCATAGCTTCGTGCAATATGGTGTTGACGTAATTCAGCCAGATGGCATCACCCGGTTTGACTGCCGCGGCGTAGGTCTGTGGCCACCAGCCCGTGTCACCGACCTTGTATTTGTCAGGCTCCTGGGCGACCATCCAGCGCACTGTGGAGTCGTCGATAGCGGCAGCGTCAACCCGGCCCGAATCGAGGGCTAGCATCACGTTGGCCTGGGTATCGAGCTGCAAGACTTTGGCATTGGGTATTCCGTCATGAACAAGGTCTTCCGCATAAACATTCTGCAGCACCGACACAGTCACTTTCTTGCCGGCTGCGGCCAGGTCTTTGGCACCCTTGTGCGGGCTGTTTTTCATCAATAATGTATTTACACCTTCGCGATAGTAGGGAATGGAAAATTCCGCCAACTGGGCGCGCTGTGCATTGACTGTCATAAATTGAAACACGATATCGACCTTATTGGCCTGCAGGTTGGGAATGCGGGCATCGGGTTTCTGGCGATTGAATTCTATGGCTTTGGTATCATTGAACAGGCCTTTGGCTAAGAGCCTGGCCATGGTAACATCAAATCCCTGCAGCTCGCCCTTTTCATCCTCAAAATGCCAGGGCGGATTGCCACTGCCGGTTCCGACGGTGATTTTTCCGCGGTCTAAGACTTTGTAAAGCAGACTGTCTTTTGGTCCGGCTGCCGCCGAAGCGACCTTCGACTTCAGGCCCAAGAATCCAACAGCTGCGGCACCTATCCCTAATGTCTTTCCGAAAAAGTTTCTTCGCGATATCATTTTGCATGACTCCTTTCTCTTGCATTGTCCGTTATTCTCTAAGAAATTCGGATAACTTCGTTAAACGCCGATCAAATTTTTTTCACCCTCTTTCTGAATCAAATGTTAACCAGGAAAGAAATGTATCGCTACCAAGCACATGGCAACGAACAAAATATCATTTAGATTGAAATGAAGTTGCTTTGTACGGTTAGAATGATCGAAAGTTGCTAGTTGTGTAACGGTTTGAGATGAAGACTGATTTATACGAGCATCGATTAAATGGAGACGCTATAAATTCAAGTATCGAAGGCGGGTGAGATTGTCAACTTTGATTTTTTGTGTTGCGGAAATACCCCGCTTGCCGCTGAGAATTTAAGTTATGCAGTCCGAAGGTACACGCAAGGCAAATGCAAGCTTGTTGGCCTAAAGGCCACGTGCCGATATTTCGCGTTTTAAAATACGACCAGAGTGGATTGGTTTCATGGTGCTTACCCCTTAGGGTAATCAGTAATTTCAACGTCGTATGCGTTTCCGCCTTTCGATATTAGCTTTACAGAAGGGGTGCTAAATAACCGATCAGCAATGCTGCAAAAACTGAAATAACAAACAGCATTGACGCCAATACCGTCAACGCATCTCTTACCGTTGTCTTTGCTCTTAGTTCGTATGCAACACCTTTTTCATCTTTTTGGCGTTCATCTATACCTGAATAAAAGGCAAAATAGATGCGTCTGAAAATAAGAGGAATCGTACCGTGAACATCCAGGACATGTTTTTTCTTGGGCGGCAAATTTTGATAAATCGAAGTTCTAATCGCCGCCAATTGTTCTTGGGAAAATGTTTTTAGTATGGCTGGATCTATCTGAGTTAAAATTTTTTCAGCAATTGGATTATTTGTCTCTTGATTTTCCTCCATATCGAAAGTCCCCCCTAAAAGATTGAATTCTTTGTATGCCGTGTGCCCTAATTAATCACGCAAGAAGCATGCTAAAATGTAAAAAGTATTATTGGCATTAATTTCTATGACTTATAGTTTTGGGGGGTATGAAAAGAAGAAGGAAGTGTCAAGAATCTAACGAGTGTCCTTTCGAATTCCTCTGTATCCGCGAAAACAATTGATCCAGAACGCTCATTACACCAACCACATATAGTGTAGCAGCGATGATCAAGATGACACGAGAGAGAAATTTCCCCGTAAAGCTCGCGCCTTCCCCCATGCTGTTTCCAAACAGTATGAGCAATGCAACGAATGCCGATGGGAGATATTTGGCTAACGGTTTTTCCGAGAATATGTTGGTGCCGAATATCAATGTGGTCAGCAGCGTCAGCGCAATAAAAAAATAGTTTTGCGGCACGGCGATGATCAGCCAGTAGAATGCCATAGCGGCCAGACCACCGATAATTGTAGATGTCAGTGATTTTAAACCTGCCGCTTTGCCTTTGGTAAGCTCGGGCGACAGGCTGTAGATAGCAGCGTAGATCATGATCAACATTTCGCCGGTCCAGTTTGCGGCGACAAACAGGATTGCGATCGGCAATACCGCGATTGTACTTTTCAAGGCAGTTATTGCGGCGACTTTTGAATATCCAGTCTGAAAACCGCTATGCCCAAGCGCCGGCCGCTCACCGGCCGGATCGGGAAATATTCCGTGTGCCAGCATATAAAAAAGGACCGCTAGCGTTGCGGACCAGGCGAAGTTAAACGCAAACATCATTGCCAGCGCCTCGTGGGCGTTGCCCATCATGGAGAGTATGAGTACAGCCAGCAGGCTCATCAACCCGAGCATGGCGGGACCACCACGGTTGACCAGGTAGAATATGTGGAACAGGGCAATGCCCAGCGCCGGCACGAAGACTATAGGAAAAGGCAAAAGGAACAGCGTGAAGATCAACCCGAGGGCGAAAGCCACGGCCACATATCCGAATAGTGCGAATGCCTGTTTCAATGTCGGCCCCGGCAACGGCATCGCCAGGAACATTGCCGTAAATATGGGTGTGAGAAAGTACAGCGGCCATTGCAGGCCGAACGCCATCGCAACCGCAACCGTCACACCGGCCGCGTAGCGCACGATACGGACCGTACGCAGATCTGCGGTCCATGACATTTGCCGGTATCTGCCGGCGTCCCCGGGCGGGGCGGCATGATTATCAGCGGTAACATTAGTAGACATAGGAAAGCATGCTCATCAGCCGGATCCCCAACCAGGCCAGGGGATTGAAAATCCAATTTTTGCCGGTGTAGATCACAACATCGGCCTGCCCACCCATGCGGCGCAGGCCATAGGCTTTGTTGTCCGCAAACTTGATGATAACCGGAAAGCGCTGGGAATCGCGGAGCCAGCCGCTGGTGCCCTCGATCGTGGGCAAGGCACCCAGGCTAAGGCCCTGGCCGTCATCCACACCGAACCCGATGCTGACCACTTCCCCTTTGAAAATTCGGCCCGGCGCAACGTCTAGGGCGATGTCCACCGGGTCGCCGGCCTTTACACGGCCGATATTGTTCTCGCGCATGTTGGCCTGAATCCAAATGGCGGTCGTCGTAATGAATGTCATCAGCGGTTGGCCTGCTTGGGCGTAGTGGCCGATATCGAGTTGAAGATTGGTTATTCCGCCGTCGGACGGCGCATAAAGCGTTGTACGGGCGAGGTCCAGTTGCGCTTTTTCGAGTGCTGCTACCGCAGATCTCATCTTGGGATTGTCCCGCCCGCGCTTGCCAAGCTGCTGACGGGCTTTTTCGAGATCCGCCTCGGCTCCGTCTACCTGGCTCTTGGCTTGGGCCAGACTCGCCTGCACGCGGTCAAGTTCGGACTTGGACACTGCCCCGGGATCCAGTTTGGCGATCCGCTGCACTCGTTCAAAATCCTGCTGGGCGCGTTCGAGCTGGGCGACTTCATCGGCCACCCTCGCAGCAGCGGATTTGATGGCAGCGGTTTCGACGCCGAGCGTCTGTCCGGTGGAATCCACGGACGCCTTGGCTGATAGTACGGCGATTTCATAGTCACGGGGATCGATTTGGGCCAACACATCGCCGGACGATACGATTTGGTTGTTTTTGACCTCGACCGCGACTAAGGTCCCGGAAACCTTGGGCGCGATCGGCACAACGAAACCGCGCACCCTGGCCTGATCGGTGTACGGTGTGATACGATCGCCGAAAAGATGCCAGACGAACAAAAACACACATACATAAAGAACGATTTTGGTCAGCCGGCGAACCGGATTCGATTCTCGTGCTTCATTTTTCCCGCTTTTTTTCGCTGGTATTTCCGGCTGATTTTGTTCGAGTTCAGCCGGTGTATCGGCTGTGCTCTTGTCATTCGAATTGTCGGGCATTTCCCGGCTCCTTTCAAAAAAAATTATCCAGCTGTCGTTTGTTTAATCCGATTACCCCATAATAAAAAGTTATTATCCCGTTTCAACCACTTTCTCGTCGGCAGATACTTCAATATCATTTTCATCCGGTATCGGTCCGGCTTCCTCTTTGAGCCAGGCGATAAAAATCCGGTAGCCGAGCGAGAAAACGATGGCACCAACAAAAAGGCCGATGATGCCGGAATTCATGAAACCGCCAATGGCGCCAATGAAAATGATGAGCATGGGTACCTGGGCGCCTCTACCGAGCAGTATCGGTTTTAAGAAAGTGTCGCAACTTCCGGCAAAAATGCTCCAGATTGTAAAAACTACTGCCGTAAAGGTACCGGCGGTGGAGAACACGTAAATAATAACCGGCAGCAGCACCAGTATCGGCGGGAGTTGAATCACAGCCAGCAAAAGAACCAGCAGGGTCCACAGACCGGCACCCGGCACGCCGACAACATACATCCCGAGTCCGGCAAGTATGGACTGAATGATGGCAACCCCCAAAATGCCGCGGGCAACGCTCTGCACCGTATTCTGCGAAAGTTCCACCAGATCGGGACCCCGCTCATCGGCAACCCTGGCAGCAATAGCATGGGCCACGTACTGCCCGCCGGCTGCGTTGGTCAACAATACACCTGCAATGATAACGGCAATGACAAACTGCAGAACCCAGGCTCCGGCTCCGGCGGCACTGGATAACAACAATCCGCCAAAGGCTTTGAGCTGTGGCGCCATCTTATTCAGAGCGGCTCCGAGGTTGGTCGAGGCCAGGCTCCAGAACTTGTGCAGCGAATCTCCGATGACCGGCCAGGTTTTGACTTTCGCCGAAGGTGGCGGGACATGCAACGTTCCGTCTTTAATCCGGGTTGTTATTTCCTGGGCGCTATCGACCAGCGTGCCGGAAAGTATAATTGTCGGGACAATCAGGATGAGCAACAGCAAAAGCGTGATCACAGCTGCCGCCAGGCCGCTGCGGCCGCCCAGTTTATTTTTAAGACGGACATGGTTGGAACGGAGGGCAACCGCAATGATGATGCCCCATAAAATTGTCGTAATAAAAGGGCTGGCGATCCGGTAGCACCAGATGACCAAAATACCGACAAGGCCCAAACGAACGGCAATCTCGAATACTCGGTGCTGGTACTCCTTGTTATTCAATGCATGATTATTCGTCGTCATGTTTCAACCCTCCAGTTTAGGGAACAGAAAACCAATTTGTTCATCGTGTGATAAGTTTAGATAATCAATAAAAACCCTGAAGAATGGCCGACTGAGTGTAAGAAAGGTGGTAATCTTATGATTTCTGGCCGGCTTATAGCGTTTGTCATAATAACGTTCCGATACCGATGGTTTTACGACATTTTCCGGACCATCATGACGTTGATGGCTTGACGCAAACGCTATATTTTTTTTAATTTGAAATCTCCGTTGCACCGAAACGCATGGTGACACTATGGCTATTGACGCCGCACTGATTGAAATGGATAAGGACCTATCTTTATATAAAGCGTGTTGCTATCAGAGTATCGAAAACTAGTTTTGCGAAGGTACCGGTTAATCG
>Ga0126326_1000181_pt1 | contig 28750 bp, 26 predicted proteins | sample InaspJWI67metaG_FD_94485 | JGI IMG/M metagenome (GOLD analysis project Ga0126326, IMG submission 94485) | Marine gutless worms symbiont microbial communities from Oahu, Hawaii - Inanidrilus sp. 1 OAHU.JWI-67 metaG | ecosystem: Host-associated > Annelida > Digestive system > Unclassified | place... | reverse complement strand
TTATCCTGGTTCATGGGTGGTGTATCCTTTCCTTTTTAGTGTGGCCGGTTGACTGCTGCTAACAATCTACCGGTGGATACACCGCCTTTTCCTTTAAACACAACTTTTAAATATAACTCGGGGGGGTGTGGACAAAAGTATGTTTTTTCTATCTTTATTGCGTGTCTTTTTAATTCATCCCGCAAATGATTGTTAAACTTATGAAAATCATCGACAGTGTAGTATCCCCTACCGATGCCTGATTGATTGGTGACTATGAAAAACCTGAAGTCTCTCAGTCGTTTTAAACCGTCAAAAACTCCTGGTAGAATGTTTAAGTCTTCTATTTTATATACGTATCCCGAATCCTCATTAAGGACACCATCTCTATCAAGGAAAATAGCTTTATGGCCCATCTTGTTAACTGCTCCTTTATTTTTAATCAGATTGGGATGGGATTTTCGATGCCAATTTTTGAGATGCCGCCTGGTTAGAGAAAAATTGAAACACTAATATCCCAAAGAAAAGCCCCAATCCAATTACATCGGTCACAAATCCCGGCTTTAGAGAAGTAACCGTTATCACCCCGAGGAGAATCCTTTGGAGTGTCGGTGTTCTGAAAAGTAGCCATCCTTGCCAGGCTGCCGACAAACTGATCAGTCCGACAGTTCCGGTTAATACAGCAATCAAGATTTGTGAAAAGGTTCCGTTAAGACAGATGGGTGTGTACGCCATTAGAAAAGGAATGATATACAATCCCTTGGCGATTCTCCAAGCAGCGATGGCGGTTTTAAAAGGATCGGATTTTGCGACGCCAGATGCAACAAATGATGTTATGCACACAGGGGGTGTAACCGCCGCGTCGATACTGAACCACAGGACGATCAAATGTGAGATGAGCAAGGGGACTCCCAGCTTGTGAAGTGCAGGCGCGGCGAGTATGGCAAGGACCAGATACGAGGCTGTTATCGGCAGTTCTATTCCGAGCACCAGGGACGCCATTCCGACAAACAGAACTGCGATAAAAATATTTCCGCCGGAACCGGTGGCGATATAGCTGGAAAATTTAATGCCGACACCGGTCAAGGCCACTACACCCACTATAATTCCCACGCACGCGTAAGCAGCGGAAACGGTAAGAGAGTTTCTCCCCCCCAGTTCGAGTGCAGCAAAAATCTCTTTAAATCCCAGCCGATTTTCTTTTCTTATCGCAGACAGCAAGATGAGTGAAAGGATGGCAGCAAATGCTGAATAGGTAGGGGTATAGCCTATTATCAACAAAATGAACAGAAAAGCCAGGGGGAATAGAAAACGGATGCCGCTTATCAAAACGGTGAATAGATTCCGCCAGTAATCTCCCTCGCTCGCAATACCTTTCAAACCGAGTTTGCAGGCCATGAAATGAACGGCGCTGTAAACACTTATAAAATACATAAGTGACGGAATCACGGAAGCACGGATAACTTCTCCATATGGGGTTCCTGTCAACGCGACAATGAGAAAAGCGGCCGCGCCCATGATTGGCGGCATTAATACGCCCCCTACAGAAGAGGCAACTTCCACCCCGCCTGCCACATGCGCCGGATATCCCATTTTTTTCATAATCGGAATTGTAAATGATCCCGTGGTGACAACATTTGCAGTTGCGCTGCCTGAGATGGAGCCCATCAGGGCGCTTGAGATAACGGCGGTTTTCGCTGGACCGCCACGCATGCGGCCGGTCAAAGCATAGGCAAATTTCACGAGAAAATCACCGCCGCCACTTTTCTGCAAAAACGCTCCAAAGACCACAAATAAAACGACAAACTGCACCACGACCCCCAAAGACGTACCATATATGCCCCGCATTTCGATGTAAAAAGCAGTTACCATCATTTCAAGATCATAGCCGCGATGCCCGAAATATCCGGGTATGAGGTTCCCAAAATAAGCATATAAAATGAAAAGACCGGCTGTGACAACGAGCGGAAAACCGACAGCCCTGCGCGTAATTTCAAGGGTAAGCAAAATAGTGGTCAGGCCGAAAATAAGGTCTGCCGTATTGGGTTCTCCGGCCCGCCACTCAAGGGCTTCGACCTGCAGTTCCAAATAAAGTCCAACCGACACGGCTAGTGCAGCTAATACGAGATCAAAATAAAAAGTCCAGCTGCGAGGTTTTTTTTTTGACAGGGGATAAATTAAAAAAATAAGAACCATTGAAAGGATCAGGTGGATATGCCTTGCGGCGCTCATGGACATTATGCCGATACCGGCGATATAAAGGTGGAATAAGGAGAAGGCAATCGCAAGCAGAGCTGTAAACCTGTTCAAAAGACCACTGCCTGCACCGGTGTCACGATTATCGGCTTCTTTTCGATTTACAATTCCCATGCCTTCTCCCTTTTTTCTGTTGATCAGTTGTCAAATCTGTCTCCATTTTCCTGACAGACTACTATTTTAGTCCCTTTTCTTTGTAAAACTTCAACGCACCCGGATGCAGGGGTTGCCCGGAAACTGTTTCAATATCCGCAGCAAAGCGCCATAGCCTGAAGCCTTTCTTTACGGTGTAAAGGTGTTCCCAATTGGCATCTATGGCCTTGCACATCTGGTAAACGATATCTTCAGGGACAGAATCCAGCGCCATAAAACAGCCGGTTACGCCAAATCCTGTAAAGTCTTCTTCTTGACCCTTATAGGTTCCGGCTTTGACCTCTGTGGGCACCATATAAGGCCATTTCTTTTTGAGCTGGCTGACTTCATTTGCGGTAAGATTCAAAAAGCGAACCGGTGTGGTTGTTGCAAGATTCAATACCGCTGGTGCCGGCACGCCGACAAACTCCACCCATGCATCGATCCGGCCGTCTTTTAATGCACCGGCTGCCTGATCATCACCGATGTACTCCAGTTGCACATCATCCTTGCTGAGACCGGCCACCTCTAAATACCATAAAGCACGTGTATTTCCGGCAGCCCCCCTCTCACCAATCGCGATTCGCTTGCCCTTCAGATCTTTTAGACTTCTTATTTTGCTTTTTTTCAAAACAATCCAATGACTGGGGCTGCTGTGCTGCAAAATGATACTTCTGGCCGCGGAAAGGTCGTATTGCTTCTTATAAGGACGTTCTCCATCTCTGGCTTTAAAAAACATATCCAGGGTTGTAAGGGCAATTTCAACCTTCTTTGCGGCCAGCCATTTAGGATTTGTTGAACCACCGCCCGTGCCTTCAACGGTCACGGTCAATCCTTCTATATTTTTGTTAAAAAGATCGGCCAAACCTGCTGCCATGGGATACCATGAGCCTCCCATCGGTGATGTTGCCAAGGTAAGGCGAAGCTCTGCCGAAACCGGGGAAGGTGTGGCAAAATGAAATGCAATTGCTAAGAAAAACAAAGAAATGATTACAGCGCATCCTGATTTTTTTAGACTCATTTTCATACCTCCTTTTAGTAAATGTTGTTTAGCACCATGAGGTCGCCGATCATGACTGGTGCGATGGTACTTAAAAACACCCCGATCCTTAAAGAAAAGATTGAACGCTACAGGCCTTCTCATTTATTTTCCTTTGCAGCAAACATAACCTTCTGGCCGAAGATTATTTTTGACTTAAGCGTTTTCATATTCAACCCAGACTTTATAACAATGGATGAATAGTCCGGTGGGCGCTGTTCGATAATTGCTGCAACTTCACCAATAACGGAACCACCCGCAATGACACGATCTCCGCATTGTAAAACAGCACCACACTGAAATTCTATGAAACCTAATCCGGAGGCACTCAGTTCGGACACAGCAATCTTCTGGCCGACATCAACGAATAAAAGCTCGTTTACATCAAACCGTCTCACACAGCCGAATTCAAGGGGGAAGCGCTTTAAAGGTATGACACGTTTTTGTTGAATATCCGACCTTATAACAATACCCACCGGTATGTCGACAGGTTTTCCCAGCGCACAGCCCGTGGCCGCAACATTAAATTCGTTGCTGTTCAATTGGCCCCGTTCATAAAAACCCTCACTCGCAATGACATCCATATCTTTTGGCTTTTTTAGGGCGGGGATTTCGTCGATCGTCTCATGCAGCGTTCTTGATATGGATTTCCATGCCGCCATCATATGCAGGTACATGCGGTCCGCCACTTCATCTTCATTTCCGCCTTCGATGGCTTTGACGATGCCTTCATGTTCGCTAAAAGATCTTTTTATTCCACCAGGAAGCCTCACGGAAAATTTTCGCAGCAGCGTGATATGGTTCATCAACCCCTGATTGATCTGACATAGCCATTCGTTTTTGCTGCGCTGATAAAAAAAATCGTGAAATTCAGTGTTGAGTTCATAATAAACAGCCATATCATCACTCTTAATACATTGTTTCATTTTGTTCAGGATCTTTTTTATCAGCACTATATCTTTTCTAATCAAATTGGGAACCGCCAGTTTTGTTGCCAGGGTGTCCAGATTTGCTCTCAAGGTATAAATATTTTCAATATCCTGTACGGAGTATTTTCTCACCCGAACGCCTCTTCTGGGTATTGCCTCGACGAGTCCTTCGTTTTCCAACATTCGAATGGCTTCCCTGACCGGTGCGCGACTCATACCGATCTGTTCCGCAATTTGAACCTCAAACAATCTTTGTCCAGGTTCATAGATGCCATTTTGGATGGACGTCCTGATGAATGCGGCAGCTTTTTCCACCAGAGATCTGTGCTTAAGAGAAGCCAAGGCGCTCTCCTTTATAGCTTTTTGAAAAATGATAAAACCTGGCTGTATCGAGCAATAAAAGCCATTGCCAGCTTCTTATCCCATATACGCCCAGGCTTCGGTTTTTACCAGCACAATGGACGATGGATGATGCACCACCGTTGTTAGAAGTGCCGGTTTGTTTTCGCCAAGAAACCGCGATCGTACTTCTTGTGCAACTGAGGCAAATTGGGGATGGGACACATGAGAGGCCAGCTTGATGACGTTATCAAACGTTCCACCGGCTTTTTCCAAGATATGCTGGATAATTTCCAGGGTTCTGACGCACTGCATCCGTATGTGTCCGATTCCGTGATAGCTGCTGTCCAGATTGCGAGCGGAAATGCCGATTATCGGCATTAAACCGTTCTCCAGAAGAATCGCCTGGGATGATCCGGCCGGTTCCGGATGCCAGGCTTTTTCATGGTAGATGATCTCTTTTTTGCCACGGTAGGCCCATCCGTCTACCGAGATAAGGACGCGGGGATCTGTAAATCCAACGAAACTCGTTGCACTGGTAGGGCGTATGTGAGGATAGGTATCCCTTCTGTAAGCCACAACATCGCTCAGATAGTTTGGATTGGCCAGGTAGATGTTCAACTTGACAATATCTTCCAGGCTTGCGCCGGCTTGTTTACAAATGATTTCAAGTTTTTCCCAAACCGAAGCCATCTGCGTGTGGATATCACCCGGCCCTTTAACTTCTCCATCAAGATTGAGCGACGATTGTCCCTTCATGTGAATGAGTTTATCCGCAGCGACGGCATGCGAAGATCTATAAACGGAAACATCAGGCAGAAGCGGCGGGTTGATCACTTTTCTGAAGCCTTTAAAAGCGATGACATCCAATTCCAGCAGTGAGTCAGGATCCGGAAAGGATACGGCAACCACACTGAACGGCGGCTTTGCGTCGGATAGGGCTGTTTTCATTATTTTGGTAACTGGATCCCAACTCCGGGGGTGAGATACATAAACCATCATTTTAACAACGTCTTTCCAGGAAGCACCGGCTTCGTCCAGTATCACGGTCGCATTTTCAAAGGCCTGTTTTGCCTGTTCCTCAACGCTGCCCAGACCCGCCCATTGACCTTTGTTATTTTTTCCAATCATTCCGTTAAGAAAAATATAATCTCCAGCTTTAACCGCATGTGAAGAACCTGCGCCACTTGAATAAACAAGCGATGAAAAGATTAAATCATGTTTGCGCATGGAAATATTCTCCCTTTTTTACTCATTAAGACAAAGGCTTACTTCTCCCCTGTCGGCATCGACCTGAACAATTTATCCTGGAATCAGGTGACAATTTTCGGGATCCACATGGACTGAAACCGTTTCTCCTTCCTGGTAAATATATTTCGGCAAGCTCCTGACACGGATATTTCCGATAGCTGTTTCTACAAAATATTCTATATAATCGCCGACAAAAAAAGAGCTGGTAATTGTTCCTTCCCATGTATTGATCCTCTGGGAAGGTGTGAATTTGTCAATGCTAAAAAAAGAGGCGTTGATGTATACGGCGGCATTGTCGGTATGTCGAGAAGTGCTACCATTGTCCTGGAAGAAGATAGTGCCGTCACTGCTTACTTTAAGGACAGGCAGATCGTTGTCGACTGCCTGGCCGATAGCGCCGGTAAACACGTTGGCAGAGGGTATGAACTCGGCAGCGAATCTGGTCCGGGGATTGCGATAAATTTCCTGCGGTGTTCCGATTTGCTCGATTTTGCCCTGGTTCAAGAGGATGATTCTATCCGAAAGCAGCAGGGACTCCTCCTGATCATGTGTCACGTAGATGGACGTGACCTTCAGATTACGTTGCAGTAATTTAAGCTCTACTCTCATTTTAGCCCGCAACTTGGCATCCAGATTGCTCAAAGGTTCATCGAGGAGGATGATCTTAGGATCAAAAACCATCGCCCTGGCCAGTGCAATCCGCTGTTGCTGCCCACCACTGAGGTTGCTTGCCGGACGGTCTTCAAATCCCGACATGCCGACCAGCTTCAGCGTGTCTTGAACTTTTTCTTTTATTTGTCGATTCGGTTCTTTCCTGAGCTTTAACGGGTAGGCCACATTTTCAAAAACCGTCATATGCGGCCAGATGGCATACGACTGGAAAACCATCGACATGCCCCTTTGCTCGGCCGGGATATTGATGCCATTGTTAACGCTGAAAATTTCCGTGCCAAACAGAACGATTTCCCCCTGCCGGGGTTTTTCAAGTCCGGCGATACCACGCAGCGTGCTTGATTTCCCGCAGCCGCTGAGGCCTAAAAGCGTCAAATGCTCTCCCTTGTCCACATGAAAACTGATACAGTCAACCGCACGGACACCTTCGTACTCGACGGTCAATTCTTTTACTTCCAATGCAGTTTCCGACATCTTTTCTCTCGTCATCACATTCATCACAGCGTTTATCCGAATGGGGAGCATAACCTATGATGCGCTGTCTTTGCAGATCAGCTCACAATCACCCGGGTGCCTCCCAATTTCCGTGCAAGGCTTAATACGGAAAACGTAATTACGGTTTGAATCATCGACATTGCGGCCAGCTTGCCCCAAACCCCTTGGAAATACAGATCATACATGGCAACCGAGATGACAACGGATTTGCTGGTCGATAAAAATACGGATGAAACCAGCTCTCGGCTGAAAATGATAAAAAGCAATGTCCATCCGGCAATGATGCCGGGTCTCAAAAGTGGCACTGTAATGGTTTTAATCGTGTGCAGCCAGGTTGAACCGCAAACCTGGGCACACTCCTCCATACTTTTATCGAGCTGAACCAGTGTCGCCGACGTCGAGCGAATACCATAGGGCATGTAAACCGTTATATAACAAATCAAAAGCAGCCATATGGTGCCGTAAATGTAGGGTACGGAAATCCAGGTCCAGAGTAGTGCCACGGCAAAAATGACGCCCGGGATGGCAATTGGAAACATGGTAATATACTCGAGCAACTTGCGACCGGGCAGCCGGGTGCGATGAAGTATCCAGGCGATACCCCCGGTCAATACGATGGCGATGGTTGCGCCGATGATCGACAAAATGAGGCTGTTCTTTATTGCCAACCGTGTGGGCGGATAGACAAACAGGATATCGGCATAATGTGCAAGGGTATACTTTGCCATGCTCAGTTTCGGAACCAGATACTTAATTAAAGATGTCCACAGCAGAACGCCGATGGGCAAAATGACAGCTACAACGAGATAGAAGAGGCAGTAGAGAAGCATCAACACTTTAAGCTTTGTGCCCAGGATAATTTTACGCGGGCGAAAGCCCCTTCCGGTTACGGTGGTAAACTGGCGTTTGCCTAATATTTTAGTTTGAACATAGACCAGTATTGCGGTAACAGCGAAAAAGAATATTCCCAGAGACGCCGCTAGGGTGTAATGGGGGGGATAACTTGCAACCAAAGTATAGAGCCGGGTGGCGATAACATAAAACTTGCCTCGCAGCCCCAGGATGGCCGGTACCCCAAACTGACTGATTGCCAGGATAAAAACCAAGAGTGATCCCCCTGCAATGGCAGGCAATACCAGGGGAAGTGTTATTTTTACAGCTGTCTTGAATTTAGTGGCCCCCGACATTTGTGAGCTTTCTTCCAGTGTGGCATCCATCGATTTCAACGCTCCGGAAGTAAAAAGAAAAACAAAGGGCACAAAGTATAAGCTCATCGTCCAGATTATTCCCCAAGACGTATAGGCGTTAAAGGGGCCATTTCTGCCCAGAAAGGGGAAGGCGGATGTAAGCATCATGTTCAGGATTCCGACACGGGGGGCGGCCAGCAAAGACCAGCAAATTCCACCCATGAAAGGGCTGAAGTAAAAGGGGATGATCAGCAATTGTTCGATTAAACCACCGAAGGGTAAATTGGTACGGGTGATGATCCAGGCCAGTGAGACACCCCAGATCACGGTAAATGCCGTGGTTAAGATTGCCACCCAGAACGTATTCCAGATCAATTTCCATAAATCGGTAGTTGCGAAAAGCTGCCTGTAATTTTCCAGCGTAAAGGTTCTATCCTTCTCGTAAGGCATCCCTGAGCTGAAGCTCCCGGTTAAAAGAAATAGGGCGGGAACGATAACAAGCCCGGTAGCAATTACAGTGAATACCCCAATCAACAATATTCTGTAATTAATCAGCCTTAAATGATGCATGCATTACGCTCCAACAGAATCACCCTTCCGCTGGCCTGAACAGAAGGGTGATTTACTACTTTTATTTCAATACCTTTTCCCATGACTCTTTGAATCTTTGAAGGCCGGAATTAAACTCATCGATATCGGTTACATAGAATTTTTTAAAAGAATCCTTTGGCGGATTGCCCGTGGCTGCCGGAACATCGGGTCTTCCGGAATAGGCGCCCACCAACTTGACCATCATCATCTGTCCTTCCTTGGATAATGCAAAATCAAAAAAAAGCTTTGCCGCATTGGGATGGGGGGCATTCTTATTGATGGCCATCGGGGCAACACTAATGGGTACACCTTCCTCCGGCCAAATTCCCTGTATCGGTGCTTTCTGAAGTTCGCGATATCGATAAGCGCCGAAACAGTACTGGAGCATGGCCAGTTTAATTTCCCCTCGCAACAGGCCGTTCATAATAGAGCCGGTACCACCGAACTCAAGCGGTTTATTCCCGGCAATTTTATCCCAGTAACCGGCACCGTATAGTTTTTTTAGCATATAATACTGAAGGTACTGTGAACCCGAATCAATCCCCTCTACACCCAGTTGCCCCTTCCACTTTGGATCAGCCAGATCCGACCACTTTTTGGGCACATCTTTGGGTGGCAACAGTTCCGTATTGTAGGCCATAATCAGTGCAAACGTCCGGAAAGGTGCCCAATATCCAGGATCTTTGATCTCCTGCGGATATCCGTCGAATACGGGCGAATCGTATTTCAACAACCAGCCCTTTTTTTTCCATTCATCATAGGCAGTCAGAACAGCGACGTGGTAAACATCATACAGGTGCTTATTTGCGGCTGTCTCGAGATTGATGCGTGAATACACTTTTAATGAACCGCTTCTGAAGAATTCACTTGTATCCAGAAATGGATACTTTTTCTTGAATGCATCCAGAAATTTAATAGCCGGATCCGTCGGCATGGACGTGTACCACACGAACTTGCCTTCTTTTTTTGCAGCCTCTATCAGAGCCGCATCAGCAGCAAACGCCGAAGAATACAAACCGACTGCTAAAAAACATATCGCAACGAAAATCGATGAAATAATACTTTTTTTCATTTTACAACCCTCCTTTTTAATTGGAAGATGACGGGTCATTTCTTCCTTAACTTCTTCCCGATTCGTAGTTTTTATCACCCCCCTTCGATTGAAAAAACTAAATCAAGAAAAGTTGAAACGACATCTAAAGACCTAAACGAATCATTCTTTGCTATACGCCGGCCCATTTCAAAATCCCTCAATCCTTAAACCGTGTCAAAGCGAGTTGTTCGAGAGGCACCTCGACCGGCTTGCCGGATATGATGTTTTCAATCAAATGGCCGGTTATCATCGATAATGCGATGCCGTCGCCACCATGCCCGGCCGCCATGATAAAACCCTCGATGGCGTCGACTTTTCCCAATATCGGCAGGCCATCGGATGTATAGGGTCTTAAACCGGCATAGGCCCGGATCATTTTTACATCTGACAGGGAAGGGAAAAAGCGGACAGCGCGACGGACCAGTGTTTTAATTCCGACAATGGAACTGTTCGTATTGTATCCCACAAACTGCTTGGAAGCGCCGATGTAAACATTGCCGCTTTTGCTTTGTGAAATACCGCAGGTCACACCAGCATGCGCCATTTGTTTTACCAGGTCGGGGTTTCTCTTGACAGCGATATAACCGGCCTCGGTTGAAGGAATATGCACAACCGGCGCTACCGGTTCGGTTACGACGATTTCACCCTGCAAGGGCGTGATTGGAATTTTAAGGCCCACCATTTTTCCGATTTCCGGTGCATTGACACCGGCAGCATTCACCAGACAGCCGGTTTCAATACGGCCCTGATGCGTGGTGACGGAACGGACCTGCTTTGAAGATACCGCAATGGATCGGACAGCGGCATTGCGAATAATTCTGGCACCGAATCGTTCAGCTTCTCCAGCCAGTGCATATACAAGGCTCATTGGATTGACCGAAACCCCTATGGGACTATATGTCGATCCCGCGAGAGTATCGGATACAGCTGGTTGCAGCTTTCGGGTTCCATTGAGGTCAAGCAGGCGGATGTCGATTCCGACGCTTTGCTGGTCATCGACAAAGGTCTGCATGTGTTCCAGCTCTGCTTTGCTTTCGATAAGAAGCATTTCTCCGTTTTCTTCACATTCCACAAGACTGCCGGTAGAATCGATGAAATTTTGAAGCAATTCCAAACTGAGCTGCGCAAGGCGCAGGTGAAGACCGGGCTGTTTCGTGCCCAGCCATACTTTACCGGAACAGGCCTTGGAAGTGCCCGAGGTAAGCCCGCCTTTATCCAACAACACCACCTTCAGGCCGGCCCGGCTTAAGTGATAAGCGACCGAAGCACCGATGACGCCGCCGCCGATGACAACGATATCCGCATGAAAAGTTTCCATATTCAAACATCAATGAACGGCATACTTCATTACCTTGTCCCAGACCACTTCCAGTCCCAGCCCCGGCGACTGCTCGACCCATACATGCCCTTTTTTCCCAGCGGCCATTTGCCGGGTTGTTCGCTGTGCAACGACATCATCGCTGAGTGCCTGAGAAGCAGGCCCGGGTCCTTCGTGCTTTCTGCCCATCGTACCGGGTGTCGAGGCAGCGAAATGCCGGCTCGCACATCGCGAAAGCTCCAGCGATGTTCGTCCGCCGACCACCACCGGCAGCCCGGCAGCCGCGGCAATGGCAGCCATGCGTTTGGCAAGCAGCAGGCCGCCGACATTGGCAATTTTAATATTCATCATATCGCAGGCTTTTTCAGATACCAGTTGAATGGCGTCCTGCGGTGTCTTCAAGCTTTCATCGATGTTGATGGGCAGGCCATGCCCGCGGCACGCTTTCAGTGCTTCAATATCGCCCGGCGGAACAGGCTGCTCTACAAACTCGATGTCCATGTCCGCAATTCTTTCGATGAATTCAATGGCTTCATCTTTGGCATAGCCCCCATTAAAATCGGTCCTGACGGTGCAGTTTGCGGGCAGCGTCTTGCGCACCTGACGTACACGCTGCACATCTTCATCAAGCTGCTTTCCGGTAATCTTGACAACGACTCCGTGAAACCCTTCCTGGTGTACATTGGCGGCCGCGGCCGCCATGTATTCGGGTGCCATGGCACTGAGGGTATAGTCCACGGCAATCGGATTCTGGCAGAAACCACCCATCAACCGATATACCGGTTGCTCAAGCGCCTTGCCCACGATGTCCCAAAGGGCCAGATCCACACCGGCGACCACATCCACATTGCCTTCACCGAGTCGAAGTACATGATCCACTATCATTTCAATATCGAAAGGATCGCGATCAATCAGATCGACAGCGATCGTTTCGTTGAGTATTTTCGTCACCGCTGCTGCATCTGCCACGGGCGATCGGAAAAGGGGGGCACTTTCGCCATATCCGACAACTCCGTCATCCGTACTGATCCGGACGATAGCGCTTTCAAAGGCGGTCATTTTTCCCCGGGAGTAAATATATGGAGAATCAAGCGGGACCCTGACATGTACGGCCTCCATTTTTGCTATTCGCATTGATATCCCTCCTTGTTTGGACTTTATTCCTTCAGATTTTCGTGTTCCATGACAACGCTGAGTTCGATCGGCTTTAACGGCGGTCGTATGTTTAGATAACCCGGTGCCGGTGCCTCGGCGATATTTTCCGGTCGGATTATTTCGACGATGGCCGGCGCGCACATTCTGCCCTGGCAGCGGCCCATACCCAACCGGGTTATCCGTTTGATTTCATTGATTTCATTTGCCCCTGCGGCGACAGCCTGCCTGATTTCTCCCAGCGTAATCTCCTCACAGCGGCAAATGACCGTATCGTCGCGGGCCAGCGCAAACAATCCCGCTCTGGGCATCGATATTTCGTCCAGGACCTGACGCAGTCGATTCAACTTTTCTAATTTAGAAAAAGCCGGTTGCTTTCGCTGTCTGGCATCATCCAAAGAGATGCGACCCAGTGATTCGGCCACCGAAATTCCGGCGATTCGCCCTTGTTCAAGGGCTGCCTGGCCTCCGGCAACACCTGCGCCATCTCCAACGGCAAAAACGCCCGAAACGCTGGTTTCCATGTTTTCGCCACGCACCGGAATCCAGCCGCCAAATCGGGGTTCATATTGATGGCGGCAGTTGGCAAGGCGCGTTATTTCCGTTGAGGGCACCAGACCATACCCGAGGCAAACTGTATCCACAGATACCGCTCGTTGCGTTTTTTTTAATGGCCGCCAGTTCCCATCCACCGCTGCAATCACGGCTTGTTCCACGCAATCCTTGCCGCGCACCTCCAGGATGATGTGCCGGCGTAGAATCGGAACACGGGCCTTGACAATACTGCGCAAATGTTGCCAGCCTTGCGACAACAGCTCCCATTGACCCCAGAAACCCATTGCGAATTTCGTCCAATTTGATACGCGGCCGGCTTCAAGGATCATTTTAATGTTTCCGCCGACATTTAAAATTTGACTGGCCAGCGCCAGTTGAAGCGGCCCGGTTCCGGCGAGCAGTATGTTTTCGCCTGGAAGAATCCGCTGCATCTTGACGAAACGTTGCGCACCCCCTGCGGTGAATACGCCCGGCAGCGTCCATCCGGGAAAGGGCACCGGACGATCATAGGCCCCGGGGGCAATAATTAAATTTTGATAACGAACACTCGTGGAGCTGCCGTTGTGCCGATATGCCAATTCCCGTTTGGGGAAAAGCCCCCATACCAGAGCGTTGTTGATGTAGGTTATCTGGTTTTTAATGGATTCGAATTCTTGAACCAGTGCCTGACCTTTATGATATGTGGAATCCAGTTTTTTGGGATCCTGAACATTGAAACCATTTTCAAATTGGCGATAGATTTGTCCACCCGGTTTCAGATTTTCATCCAACATCATTACTTCGACCCCGGCATTGGCCGCTTCAATGGCGGCTGCGATGCCACCGGGGCCGCCGCCAACGATGATAAGTTCCATCTCTTTCAAACCGGCTGCTCCAATTTGCCGGCACCTTGCTGGGATTCGATCCGGCATCCGGGAGTCGCAAGGGTCTGGCAGGTTCGGGTATTGGGGACACCGTCAACAGTCATTACACAGTCATGGCACAAACCGATGCCGCAATAGACACCGCGCGGGTGTCCTTTTTGGGGTGTATAGCGCAATGTACTGCGTCCCGCGGCCAGAATGGCCGCTGCAATCGTTTCGCCTTCATATGCGATCATTTTCTCCCCGTCGACTTCGATTTCAAACCGGCGGCCTCTCTCCAGGCCACCTTTGACCCTGCGGTCGGACATTGGTATATCTCTCCATTATTACAGTATGGTGGCACCATCGTTCATTGAACCGGCCAGGTGGCCGTACATATCCAGCACCGTTTTTCCGGGTCGCTCAGGCGGTGTCCAGGATTGCATCCGGTCTTTCAACTGGCGCTGGGTAATATTCATATTCAATTTGCGCCCGCTGACATCGATTTCTATTTCATCCCCATCCTGAACCACGGCAATCGGCCCGCCGACGAAAGCCTCCGGGGATATATGCCCGAATGCGGCGCCAAAGTTGCCACCGGAGAATCTACCATCGGTAACAACGGCAACCGATTCCCCCAATCCCTTTCCAATGACACTGTGCATTACATCGATAACCTCATGAACGCCTGGAGCGCCCTTCGGGCCCTGGTATCGAATGATAATGACGTCACCGGCCTTGATTCTGCCATCCAGCACGGCTTCGATGGCCGATTCTTCCTGGTTGAAAACCCTGGCGGGTCCCTTATGCTGCATCATCGCTTCCGGAATAGCACTCTGTTTTGCAACGGCACCCTCGGGTGCCAGATTGCCTTTGAGAACAACGATTCCGCCCTCTTTTTTAAAGGGGTCGCTCAAGGGCCTGATTATTTCACCATCCGGTTCCGGTGCCTTTTCAATATTTTCTCCCAGGCTTTTGCCATTGATGGTAATGGCATCTGTTTTAAGCAGCGGCTGCAGCTGTTTCATAACGGCTGGCACACCGCCGACCATACCCAATTCTTTGGCCGTGTAATAGTCGGCAAGATTCGGCCGTATTTTGCAGATAAACGGCGTCGTTCTGCTCAATTCGTCCCAGAGCGCCATGTCCAGTTGGATATTGCATTGCCTGGCAATGGCCGGGATGTGTATCACCGCATTCATGGATCCTCCCATGGCCAGAACCACTTTGATGGCGTTTTCAAAGGCATCGCGGGTCATGATGTCCGTCGGTTTGATCTTTTTTTCGATCAGTGCCATTATCAATTGTCCCGCACGTTTGGCCATGGCAAGCAAATGCCCGCCGGTAGCGGGAACTGTGGCATTGCCGGGCAGAGACATCCCAAGCGCCTCGGAAACACTGCACATGGTGGTGGCCGTTGCAAAGTGGGGGCATTGCCCCGGACCGGGGCAGATGCTGTGGACATAATCCATGAGGGTTTCTTTAGATAGTTTACCGTCTTTGTACTGTCCATAGCCGACCTGGACGGCATTGGTAAAAATCGGCTTGCCTTTATATATGCCGGGTTCCATATATCCCCCGGTCACAACGATGGCCGGTATGTCAGCTCTGGCTGCAGCCATCAAATAAGCGGGCACGACATCGTCACATGAGGGGATCAGCACTGCCCCATCGAAATCATAGATACCCAGCATGATTTCAACAAAAGCGGCGGCAATGTCACGGTAGGGAAATTTATATTTAAAACGTGACGCACCCCCGCTCGATGATGCGCAAATGCCCGGTATCATAAATTCTGCAGGGGTTCCGCCGGCCATATAGACGCCGGCTTTTGCCGCCTCAGCCACCGACTTGAGATGGAACTGTCCCGGCCCGATTTCCCCCCAGGCGTGTATGACCGCTATCCAGGGTCGTCTCAAGTCTTCATGGCGGTATCCGACGGCGCCAAGCAGAGACGCGCGTCTTAATTGAATCATTTCTTCGTAATTTTCATCTCGCGGCATGCTGAATCCTTTCCATTACATAAGCGATGGGCCCTTTGCGATTTTTGGATCCATTGGCTCTTCTTAGATTTTCAAGCGGTCAGGACGTTTTTTTAGTACCTATCTATTGAAATCACATCAGGTTTGCGCAGGATTTATGTATCTATAATCTGATTTTTGCTTTTTAATTATGAGGCGAAATAAAATAGATAGAATACCACAAATCTTCAATCTTCATTTCCGGCTTGGCCGGATTGGGTTCTATCCACGATCTATTATGGGTTAAAAGAATCCTCGCCGATCCATCAATTGTTTCAAACGAAAGTAAGAACTTCATCCACTGGTCGGCGATCCTTGGTAGGTGTTTCATCCGGATGTCCCACTGCGACGAGGCAAACAAGACCCATGTTTTCAGGGGCGGATAAAATATTTTCGATTTGGTTCTTGGCGACCAGGGGTGCCCCCAGCCAGACAGCTCCCAGTCCCATGCAATGCAGCGACAAAAGCATGGTCGTTACTGCGGCAGCTGCACTCTGGATGGCAGTCGGTGCAAATCCGCGACATTCCCTGATCAGCCTGGCTTGATCATCGATACATTCTCTGGGAACCAGTACCTTATCGATTCCGCTTTGGTATTGTCCGACAAATACGGCCACACAGGCGGCGGCATTTCTGAAAAACGAGGCATTTTTCTGAGAACGATCGATATCCTCCCGGCAGTCGGCGCATTCCGGCCACTCGGCCATTTTATCGACAACCGACTGGACGGCATCCGCCATTTTTACGATCGTATTTGGGCGCTTGACCACCGTAAAATGCCAGTTCTGATGATTACCGCCATTCGGCGCCCAGGTCGCCAGTTCAATCGCCTTTTTCAAAACCTCATCCGGTATGGGATCCTGTTTCCATTTTCTAACGGATCGTCGGCTTTTGACGATCCTTTCGAATTCGCTAAAATTCATTTAGATATCCGCTTTATTGATGGAAGTGTGCGTGGTTTTCTAAGCTGCTTAAACGAACCGCATGCCATAATTCTGAGAACATATTCGTTTTATGGTTTGGAAAACTGATTCCGGTACATAGGTTGAATTTCGGGCGCCCATCGGTTTTCCCTGAACTTCTATTTTCCACGCAAGTCCTTTTCCTTTAACTTCTATGCAATGCTTCATAATTGCTGCTTCCGGATCGGCAATTACCGTGGAATGTGTCCGGTCAAAACCCAGTCCGTGCAGTGCAAGACTGGCGTGAATGTTCACATTATGTGGAAAAGATGGCAGGCTTTGCGAGTCGGGCCGTCATAAAGAATTGTTCGTTCAGACAATTTTTCCTTGAGCCCGTATCCTGCCTGAGGCCTGGTGGTAGTGATTTTTACTTCCTCGATCATTGCGCGACCGTCGCGGATACCGTCCAAACCGATAATGGCGCCATGAGATATGAAGTAGCGTGTTTTATGCTTACGTGCCACTGCGTCCAGTTTTTTCTGCAGATCCTGGATTGCCAGCGCTGTTACAGAAACGATTAAAAGATCTGAAAAGCTCAATATGATCGATGCATATTCCAACACCCAGCTTTGACTTACGACTTCGACAATCAGGTCGACTTCACGGTTTTGTATCTCTTCAAAAGAACCCGGCAATAAAGAAGAATCCAAGGCGGAAGTCTTGTTGCGGTCCGTGTCAAAGACGAACGCTATGGATAAATCCGAATCTTGGGTTATTTTTTCAAATAATTGAGATCCAATGGAACCAAAACCGATTATCCCGATCTTGCTCGGCATAAAACACCTTCGGTTGGCTTTTTACTCAGTCTCTGTCCGTGATCAGCATATCCTGGCCCACGGAAATCCCCAGATCAAAGCCACTTTTCAAATTTTCAGCATACAGAACGATATTGAGGTGGTTGGGCATGTGATATTCGTCAAAACCGACGAGATGTCCCATCAGTTGCCCGCCGACTAAAATTTTATCGCCGAACATAATGGCACCGCCCGTTTTAATTTCAGCAAAACACAGATAGCCGACACGATCCACAGTGGATTTGGGACGGACATCCTTTTCATCGGTGATGATAAATTCATGAATATGGCCCTTTAAAACAGCTCGCGTATATGGCGTTATAAGCTTTAGCCCTCTTTTATCGCGCTTATTGCCGAATACAGTCACGATCTTTGCTGTAACATCGGATTTTTTGGAAGGGGGTCTGTCCGTCAACTCACCGTAAGGATCCATTTGGTTTTTCCTTTAGTCTTATGATATCTACAAATAACCTTTGTATTCCTGCCTGACGACAGCGGAATAGACAAAGTTGATAAACGTGACGATATCGAACACCGGAAGATTTACCCGGTCCTGAATCGCTTTGGCATAGGGCGGCATATTGGCACATTCCAGCACCAGTGCCCCTATGTTCGGATTTTTATCGACAAGCCATTGGGCGCGGTCTATCAGATCTTGTTTGACCTGCTCGGGATTGAGAACCGTTTTGTCTTGCGCGATGGTTTCCCAGGCATCGCTGTCTTCCATTCCAATTGTTTCTATCGGGATACCGCCTGCGCCTGCAGCTTCATAATGCTGAATCCCCAAACCTCTTTCGGTGGCATTTGACGTAATTACGCCGATAGACTGGCCTTTATTCAACATTCGGTATACGGTCGGGATCAGCATGAGGCTCGACATGAAAACCGGCACATTGACAGCCTCGGCAATGATGTCCTGAAAAAGAATCAGGAATCCGCAACATGAGGTAATCGCCCGGACCCCAGCTTTCTCGAGCGCCTTTGCGCCTTGGACAAACGGCTGGATCAGAGACGCATTACCTTCAAACAATTGAAAGCGGGTCGATATGTCCACACCCCGGATCATTTGCATCCTTACAGGAAAATCAAATGTGGATGCGTTCCCGATATCACCGGGGATTCTTGGAAAAAGCCTTTCCTGCATCAATATCCCGATTATTTCTCCGTAGGTGTTTCGACCCCCCTCAACCCGCTCTTCCATTAAAGGCCTCCTTTTCATCGGTTTGTTCTATTTGCCCCGGATTTCGATAATGCGCAAAAGCTACGCCAGTACGATGTCATAGTCTGATGCCAGGATTCTTCGAACCGTCATTGCCGCCGATTCGGGAGTATAGCTGCCGGTTACGGCACCAACAGCGCGGCTGGTGATGCTGATCACCCATTCAAGGCCTTGGCCCTTGACCCGAATCTCGTGTGTCATCTGGTTTGTCTGCGGATCTGCAACCACCAGGCTGTGGGTTCGGTCAAAACCGATGCCGGCGACCGCAACCGCAGCATGGACATTCACGTTTCTGGGAAATTCTTCACAGGCACCTCTTGTGGGTCCGTCGTAAAGAACCCCGCTGGCCGGTTCTTTGAGCCCCAGGTTATTGGGATTTTTTGTGGTTTTGATGGTCACCGATTCCAATACCGACCGGCCGTCAAAGATACCGTCAAGGCCCAAAATTGCGCCGTGCGGTATGTAAAGCCGGGTTTTATGATTACGACAGATTTCCCGCAGCGATTCACGGAAGTCATCGTCTGCAAGGCTGGTTATTGAAAACACCAGCAGGTCTGTCTTTTTAAGTACCTGCGGTGCAATGGCATGAACCGCTTGGGCGGTGGCGGCCTCGATCACCAAATCGGCCCCGGTGTCCGCAACAGCTGCAGGTTCGCCAAGCACATGTGCGCCTTGAAGTGCTTTCGCCTTTTCAGGATCGGCATCATAAACAAAAGCCGCGTCTGCAAATTTGTTTTCGGCGGCTGATTTTGCGATATAAGACCCGATCATTCCGCAGCCCACCAGCGCAATCTTTTTCAACTTTCACCTCCAACATATCATGATTTTTTTAATAGCCCCGGGCATTATACTGAATTCGAACCGAGTCCTGCCGTGGCTTAGGATGGTTTGAACCAATGATGGCACCATCTGTCTAAGCCGTGGCAGGCTCGACTAAAATGGCCATTAAGAAATATTTTCTCTGTCTAAGCGGGCTATTCGAGCACGCCGGCATGCCGACATAACAAGTCCACAAATCGCACCAGGGCTCTTACGATATAGCGTGTGGGCTCCTCCATTAGCTTTCCGTTTTCATCGACGGTTCCCAGACCGGGAGACATGCGGATGTTGGCATCATATGAGATACAGGGTATAATCCCCATTTTGCGCATTCCGGTTTGAAGCAACGAAGTGCCGGCATACATGTCTTCAATTGAAAAAATCGGAATCCCCATCTTGCCGTCAGCCCAGGTATTTTCGTAGTTGACCTCAACACCGCAGCTGTTGTGGTCTTTGCTGATCACCAATCCTTCACGGAGCCCGGAATCGAGTTGAGAAAATTCATCAACGACAATGTCGTACCAGGTATCCGCCGTCTGTTTGTAATCGTCTCCTTTTTCCAGAAGCACCTTCAAGGTGGCGATCAATCCCAGCAAGGCTTCCTTGCCCGGGTCTACGCCGACATAGGCGGCTTTGCCGTGCGACAGGGGATTGCCGAAGCGATGACCGTGAACGCCTAAACTTCTGGCAAGCGGCACGATAATTTCCTCTGTTCCGATTGCAAGACCGGATGTCGGTGCGCCACTGGATTTGTCCATACTGAACAACATCAAATCGCATCCCAGCTCTCTGATGTCCGTACAATTAAATGGAAGCGCGGCTGCATTATCAACGATGTAGGGCACATTATAATCCTTTGCGAGCTGTGCGATCGATTTCTGCAAAAGCGGAACCCCATTGCTATCCGTTTCCTTGTGCCCATATCCCGGCAACGTATAACCGATAGAGCTGAAACCCGACAGGTATGCCTCGTGCCGTTTGGCTTCTTTTGCAATAACATCAGCCGATTTCCTGGCATCGACGCCCAGCATCATCGTGCAGGGGTGATAGTTGATTCCGTGACAATCATATTTGGCGCCAACCAGTGGGACCAGCACGGTTTCCAAGTTGCTTAACCGCTTGCCTGACTGGCCCAGTTCTCCGGCAGTACAGCCCCGATCGGCATAGAGATCCTTGTATTTGGGTGGGAATGGCCTTCCATAGGATGCCTGGTGATGGGCATGTCGCTCATAGGGGGCAATATACCGGGCACGATAATTGTCGCCTCTCCCTGTGATGGGGGGGGCTGCCAGAACATCAAAACTTACATAAAGCAGCGCTTCGCATGTGGCGGCCGCTACCGCGTCATATGCATCGCCGTAATAACTCTTGACCAAGCGTCGGACTTCCCAGTCAAGCGTAGCATTGCTCATGGGCGTTCTCGCCCCGGCTTCAATGGCCTTGGAAATTTCCTTGCGGAGCAGTCCGTGGTTTTCCGATACGGTACCGGTCAATCCTACCTTGCCTAATAACTCTTCCGGAAAACCAATCGATTTGGGAATCTTTTTCGCTTCTTCAAAAAGCTGCGCCCGGGTATCTGCCAGGTGCTTGTACATGTCCATTTTAAATGTCCACTTTGCCATTTAATCAATCCTCCTATTCGTTCGATTTAAGTCGTTCTGACCAGAAAATCCCGCCCTTTGCAGAAAGCTCCGGGGGTATCTCATCAAAAACAATATTTACCTGATCCGGCTGAACACCGACAATATCCACAAATGCTTTTGTAATGGTATCTACCAATTGCTGCCGCTGCTCATTCGTACGTGTCGATAGCCATTCAACCCTTATTCTTGGCATAATTGATTCCTCCTTATTCTATGTGTACTCAAAATTTTTTATAAAAACGATCAAATGTCATTAACTTAAAGATTGGTGTTATCCCTGTGGGAGCGGCCTCCAGCGAGAAGTTGGTTTTAAGTTAACGACATTGAATCACGATCTATGAGCGTATGCGCCAAAATTTTTGAAATAATAGAAATACAACGATTTGTCTTGCAAAAACAGTTTATGTAAGCTTATATGTTATGTATACAATATACATTGTTGTACCATCATTTTATTGATTGTCAACTCATTTGTTTTCGTATGGGAGCATATCGGTACCCTTGACAAAGTCGGAAATTGATTTTAGAGAAACGCTCAGATTGCAGGCGCATCAGAAGCAGCGGTGTTTGCGACCATTTCGATTTCGATTCTCCCGGTACTTTTTAAACAGCACGTTCATTCCAACTCAATCTTTCCACTAGATTTAAAAGAGGCTTGATGACATTGCCGCTGATTGAGATCAAAGGTTTAAAGACTTATTTTTTCACCGAAGGCGGTACCGTACGAGCGGTAGATGGCGTTGATTTTACGATCGAACCGGAGAAAACATTAGGTGTTGTCGGAGAGAGTGGTTGTGGCAAATCCGTCACAGCTCTGTCCATCCTGAGGTTGATTCCGACACCACCGGGACGAATTGTAGACGGCCAGATTCTATTTCACAGAAACGGCGATGTGTTGGATTTAGCGAAATTAAATCCAAAAGGCAAGGTGATGCGTTCGATTCGGGGCAACGAGATTGCCATGATCTTCCAGGAGCCCATGACCTCTTTAAATCCGGTTTTCACTATTGGAAACCAGATAATGGAAAGTATTATCCAGCACCAAAAATTGACGAAGGGGGCTGCACGGGAAAGAGCAGTCGAAATGCTTCAAGCGGTAGGCATCCCATTGGCTGATCAGCGAATAGATGAATACCCCCACCAATTATCCGGCGGCATGCGGCAGCGGGCAATGATCGCCATGGCGCTGTCCTGCAATCCTTCCCTGCTTATTGCCGATGAACCCACCACGGCTCTCGATGTCACGATACAAGCCGAGGTTCTGGAATTGATGAATAATCTGCGCAGGGAATTTAAAGCCGCCATTATGTTTATTACCCATGATCTTGGGGTAATTGCCGGCATGGCAGATGATGTCGCCGTCATGTATCTCGGCAAAATCGTAGAGATCGGCAGTGTTCGTGATATCTTTCATAATCCCACCCATCCCTACACCCGGGGATTGATGGACTCAATTCCATCTTTGACGCCAAGAACGAAACACAGGCTGGCCGCCATTGAAGGGGTGGTTCCGGATCTGCTCGACGCTCCCAGAGGATGTGGGTTCAGTCCGAGGTGCCCCGTGGCCGAGTCTGTCTGCTCTGTGGAAAAACCGAATCTGCAGGAAATCACCCCCGGACACCGGGCGGCGTGTTGGTTGATTAAAAAATGAGTGAAACGCAGGCTATAAATAACATTCTGTTGGAAGTAAAGAATTTAAGGAAATATTTCCCGGTGCGAAAGGGTGTCCTTAAAAAAACAGTTGCCCATATCAAGGCTGTTGACGGCATCGATTTTTTTATCAGAGAGGGAGAAACACTCGGGTTGGTCGGAGAAAGCGGTTGTGGCAAGACGACAACCGGCCGGACAATTTTAAACCTGACCAAACCCACTTCAGGGAAGATACTGTTTCGCAGCAAAACACTGGCCGGGAAAAACGGATCCAACCAACTTGTCGATCTTACAGCCACCCCACCCAAAACACTCAACGTATTAAGACGTGAGATGCAAATCATATTCCAGGATCCCTACTCGTCGCTGAATCCTCGAATGATGGTGTCGGAAATCATCGGTGAGCCAATGCTCGTCCACCGTCTGGCCGGCAGGAGTGAAAGAGAGGCGCGTGTGCGTGAGCTGATGGAACTGGTCGGGCTAAAGCCGGATCATATGCATCGTTATCCGCATGAATTTTCCGGCGGCCAACGCCAGCGAATCGGCATAGCGCGGGTGTTGGCATTGGACCCTCAGCTAGTGGTGGCGGATGAGCCCGTCTCTGCGCTGGACGTATCAATCCAGGCCCAGGTGATCAACCTGTTGGAAGATCTGCAGGAAGGCTTTCAATTGACCTATCTTTTTATCACCCATGATCTTTCGGTCGTCAAGCACATCAGCAGCCGGGTGGCCGTCATGTATTTGGGAAAGATAGCAGAGCTTGCGCAGACCGAAGAATTGTTTATGAATCCGAAACATCCTTACACCGCCGCCCTGATTTCTGCGATCCCTGTTCCGGAGCCCGACTTTCAGGCCAAACGTATCACCCTAAAGGGAGATGTTCCCAGCCCCGTCAATCCGCCCCCGGGCTGCACCTTCCATCCGAGATGCAGCTTTGCTCAAAATATTTGCAGAACCGATGTTCCGAAATATCGAGACCTGGGCAAAGAACATTTCGTCACCTGCCATTTTTCAGATGAACTCGAATTAAAACCGATTCACTTTTCATAGAGTTTTGGATCGGTTATATCGCGCAAACCATCACCGATCAAATTAAATCCCAAAACGGCTAGCAAAATAGCCATACCCGGAAAGAAAAACATCCAGGGCGCATCTTCGAGATGGTTCATACCGGCTCTGCACAGATTCCCCCATGTGGGAGTTGGCGGTGAAACACCCAGACCCAGAAAGCTGAGGCTTGCTTCCATCACGATGGCCGTTCCGGTCCATAGCGTTGCCATTACAATTATTTCACCCATTATGTTTGGGAAAATATATTTACGCAGAATCCGAACCGATCTGGCACCAATGGCCCGTGCCGATTCAATACAGTCACTCTCTTTAAACGATAGAATCGGACCGTAGCACATGCGGGCAAATCGGGGCGTCATGACAAAGCCGATCGTGATAATCAGCTTGTCTATTCCCGAACCGAGTATGGCAGAAATCATTATTCCCAAAACCAAGGTGGGAAAAGACAACATGATATCTACACTTCTCATAATCAGGTGGTCAAGGATACCTCCCTGATAAGCTGCTATCATCCCCAGCAGACAGCCTGCAATCAGGGCAAATAAAACCGATCCAACCCCCACTGTTAATGATATTCTCGAAGCCCAGATAACCCGCGAACATATATCCCTTCCGTAGCCATCTGTTCCCATAATGAACTTTGCCTGCGGGGGTACAAGCTTGTAGTCTTGAACATTTTGCACCAGTGGATCATAAGGAGAGATCCAGGGTGCGAATATGGCAATCGCCATCATGAAAGAACTCAAAAAGACACCGACTACGGCGATACGGTTTTTTTTGAATACATTTAGTAAATTATGCCTAGTCATATCTGATCCGCGGGTCAATAAATGAATAAATCAAATCTGTAATCAGATTAATGATCACCGAAGCAAACGCATAAACAAGCATCGTCGACTGAAGCATCGTGTAGTCACGCTGCTTCATGGCCCTGATCATCAGCGATCCCAATCCGGGGCGTGAGAAGACAATTTCAACCAGAATCGATCCGCCGATAAGTATAACCGTATAAACCCCTACAAGCGATGTGATCGTCAGCAGCGTGTTGCGCAGGGCATGTTTATAATTAATGATCCAGCTGCTGAGTCCCTTGGAATATGCGGTTCTGATATAATCCTCGTTTAAAACATTCAGCATGGCGGATCTTGTTGCCCTGGTTAAATATGACGCTTGGGTCAACGCAAGCGCCAGTGCGGGCAAAGCCAAATGGTGCAGCCTGTCAAGGGGGTTCCATGTAACCGAGCTTCCAATTACCGGCATAAGACCCAAGCGAACTGCAAAAACATATAGCAAAAGAATAGAGAGATAGAATAAGGGTATGGATATTCCGATCAACGAGAACAGGCGCCCTAAAAAGTCAATCAGTTTATTTCGATACAGTGCGGTTACGACCCCAGTCGGAATTCCTAAAAGCAATCCGAGTACAATTCCGGCAAAGACGAGCTCAAGAGTGTATGGAAGAACTGTTTTTATTCTCGAACTGATCTCGACTCCGCTTACCATTGAACGTCCGAGGTCTCCACGGAGTAAATCGGTTAAGTTTCGCCAAAATTGTATATACAAAGGATCCTTTAAGCCCATTTTCTCTCTGAAAGCGTCAAGGACGCTTTCCGGGGCATAGTCCCCCAAAAGCGCAATGGCAGGATCGCCCGGAGCTACGCGTACCAACAGAAAAACAAGTATGAAAACGAAAAGCAACGTTGGAATACTGATCAATATGCGTCTTACGAAATAGGCTAGCATTCGATACCTGAACGGGTGTTCATACGAGTCGTTTGTGTTGTTGAATCTGGATGCTTTCAGCAGCCGGTACCGTAAAAGATCACCGATTTGGATTCCCTCGGAGATCAAAGGGCGCGAGTCGCGGTATTCAGACCCCCTCCAGGGGATTTCCAAACTCTTTCTCGGATCTATTTTTCTGGATTCGTGGAAGAGAGCAATAATCGTTTACTGCTCTCTCCCCTTTTTTTATTACCGATTTATATCTGTTTTTTCGTTAATCTGGGGTGCAGAAGCGTGAGATGCTTTCAGATCATATCCCCAACTCAGACCTTTGTTGACGGCAAAAGCATACTTTTGACCGTACAGGCTGTATGCGTATAAATCTTCCAATATCTTAATCTGGGCTTTTTTCCAGTATTTACTGGCATCGGATATGTTTTCTGAAGATCTTGCTTTTTCAATGAGATCATCAATACTATCGCAATGACTGAAATTTGTGACCGGTGCTTTGCCTTTTACAACGATGGACGAAGAATGGTAAAATTGTGAAAACCAGGTGTCCGGCGTCGGTCGGGCAGCGGCATACACAACGATGGGATTAAGATCTTTTCTGATATAAGAATGGTAAGTGGAATGGTCGACAACATTCAGTTTAAGGTTGATTCCAGCCCTCATCAATTGCGCCTGAATGTTCTCCAAGGCACGACTGTATTGCGCCTTCTGTGAAATAAACATTTTTACATCCAGCGTTTTGTGGCCTGCTTCAGCAAGCAGCTTCTTTGCCTTCTCTAAATCGTACTGATAAAGTAGTCCCGCAGATTCCACTTCCTCTTTGCTGAGGCTCCCGGGAAGTTCGTGGGGAATGGCGGCATATTCCGGGTCCACCATGGCCTTTCCCATGAAAGCGACGACTTCTTCCCGTTTGATCGCATACGCGAAAGCCTGTCTTATTTTAATATTATCAAAAGGGGGTTTGGTTACGTCAAAATGCAGTGTATATACTGCTCCGGGGCCATGCGTTACCGGCACGATATTCTTATTTTTCCATTTTGCCGCCTTCTCAACCCAGCTTTGTTCCCGAAAACCCAAAATCATGTCGACCTCTCCAGCTCTTATGGCCGCCTCCCTGCTGCTTAAATCCGGCATAAAAATTACTTCAACGCCCTCCAATCTGGGTTTACCATTGAAATAGTCTTTATTGGCACTCAGGACAACTTTTACACCCGGCTCATATTTTTCAAGCTTAAATGGTCCCGTTCCGATGGGATGGGTTGCGAAATCTTTTCCTAACTTTTCAACGGCCTTTTTTGAAACCACGAAACCACCACCATAATTTGAGAGGGTACGTTCCAATTGACCCGGCGGTAGTCGGTGTTTCAATGTGATTTTTACCGTATAGCGATCCAGCGCTTCCGGTGAAAAAGCCTTCATATCGGATGCAAAAGCGGAGCTTTTCGGGTTGCCGGCTCTGTTTATCGAATATACGACATCTTCGGCAGTAAGCTCCAATCCGTTGGGATATCCCGGGAAAGGATGGAACATGACGCCTTTTTTTAATTTAAAGGTCCAAACCATTCCATCTTCAGTGACGTCATATTTCTCGGCCAAATCCAATCCTTCGATTTTGTATTCTCCCGGCTTGAATTTAAACAATCCATTTGCCAACATAACCAGGATGAAACGCTCTTCGGTTGTGCGTCCAATGTGAGGATCCAAACTCCTCACCTCACTTTCGAATGCCGCCCTTAAAACCTTGTCGGACTGCCCGGCGATAGCAGAAAAGTCAGTTGTTCCAAAAAATAGAAAAACAGCTAAAAACAAACTTAATGCAATGGTAATTTTCCTCATAATTTGCCTCCTTTTTGTTTGGTTGTCCAAAAATCGAGTTTTTTTTGCCCTTGCAATTTTGATATCACCTGCTTGCGGGTTTTCTGCTGAAGCAAAAGCCCGATTTTAGAACACAGTTGGAAAATTCAAATGACCATCGATCTGTTTTATTTTTCAAGCTGCTAAATGGTTTGCCTGGTATTAGCCGAAAATGCTTTTAAAGAGAAGGCCGACGTGTTATGAATCGAATCATCATGTATACATTATACATAAATATCAGTATTTTTTTATTTGTCAACGACTACTTTTCTTGAACGCGCCAAAATTCCGATCACAATGGAGAACGAAAGGAGAGTCAAAATGGCCCCCGAAACAGTAGGGATCATCGATTCAAGCAAGATAAAACAGTGGGAAATTCAAAGAGTTGATTCTGAGATAATACAGGGGTTCCAAAATTTGGGCGATTTGGCCGGAATCGTAGCCCGTGTGTTGGATCAATTCGGCATCAACGGAACGATTCCATCCGCCTACTTATCCCCCTTGAAGCCGGATGCGAAAGTAGTCGGGTCAGCCCTGACGGTAAGAAGTATACCGGAGCGAGAAACACCATATCGGTATTTTCAGCGTAATGAGATGACCCGACTCGGGGAGCGGGAAGCGTTTTTTCTGGCAAAAGAGGGTGATGTCGTCGTCATCGATGGCAGCTCCGTGTACCCGGCTTCAAATCTTGGCTCCATGTCCGTTGCCCTCGCCGCTCGCCTCGGAATTAAGGGCGTTGTCGTGGATGGGGCGTGCACTGGTGTGGACGGAATACGGTCTGCGAGTATTCCGGTTTGGTGCCGGGGAGGGACAACGTTAACCGGACACCACCGACTTGAGACCGCTGAGATCAATGGACCAATCGGGATATGTGGTGTTCGGGTCGAACCTGGAGATCTCATTGTCGCCGACGGTTCCGGTGTTACAGTTGTACCCAGAGAGATTGCCGACGATGTGCTTAAGATTTGCAATGATTTGCGGGGGGCCGGATCGAAAATTAGATCCATGATTGAAGGTGCAGCGGATCAGGAAGCGAGTTATATTTAAAAGTTGTGTTTAAAGGAAAAGGCGGTGTATCCACCGGTAGATTGTTAGCAGCAGTCAACCGGCCACACTAAAAAGGAAAGGATACACCACCCATGAACCAGGATAA
>Ga0126326_1000179_pt1 | contig 29011 bp, 33 predicted proteins | sample InaspJWI67metaG_FD_94485 | JGI IMG/M metagenome (GOLD analysis project Ga0126326, IMG submission 94485) | Marine gutless worms symbiont microbial communities from Oahu, Hawaii - Inanidrilus sp. 1 OAHU.JWI-67 metaG | ecosystem: Host-associated > Annelida > Digestive system > Unclassified | place... | reverse complement strand
TTATCCTGGTTCATGGGTGGTGTATCCTTTCCTTTTTAGTGTGGCCGGTTGACTGCTGCTAACAATCTACCGGTGGATACACCGCCTTTTCCTTTAAACACAACTTTTAAATATAACTCCTGATATGATCCCTTCACTTACGGTCTGGTCGAACCCCATCGGGCTTCCGACAACAACGATCCGTTCGGCAATGTCAGGAAAGCGGTCGGAAACCTTTACATAGGGAACCTTTACACCATCGGTGTTGACCCACACCTTGATGAGATCTACACGTTCATACTGGGCCACGACATCGGCGATCGGATATTTCCGGCCTCTGAGCGTTTTTATTTCGGCTGCATAGGCATCTTTTAAGACATGATAGTTGGTAATGAGGTATCCCGCTTCATCAAGAAAAAAACCGCTTCCGATGCCGGATACATTTTTATTCATATCATAGGTAATGATGGTGACCACAGCCGGCTGAACTTTTTCAACCAGTTGTGTCAGGTTGACCTCCGCGTCAGCCTGCAAACACCAAACCAAACTAATCCATAAAATAAGAATATGCAGGAATTATTTTTTCATTTAAACTCCAGAGGAGGTATTCAAAAAGCACTCGAAGCCGAATGTTTGAAAACCCTCAATACAAGACAATAAGCATCAACAACAGGAGTTAAAGGCTGCAGCCGTTTAATTTGATCCCCCGCTTCCGTCTCGAAAAATAATCCAGGGGCCGCACCGGGTCAATTCTTTGAAGGTTCCAGGTGACCTGGCGCGGTTCGGTAATCTCCGCCCCTGTAAATCAGTACGGCAAAAACGGTAAACATTACAAGGCTTGTGAGCCGGGGAACAAAAAATCAGGAAATCTTAGAAAAACAACGTTTTTTTAAGATTTCAGTAGATAAAAAAAATGTTCATAGACTGTTCATAACTCCGGATCTTTCTAAAATATTTACAAAAATGCTTTGCCAAAAAATATTCGTGATTCAAATCAGTTACATATATATAGATAATAATTTCTGTAATTCCGGACAGATAGATATTGTTAATAACCCACTACAACTGCATTTCGATTTCGGGAATATTCTGGCTTGACTAAGCGGCACAACTGATTAAAATACACCGATTGCCGCAACCCGCTTCTGTCTGCCGGAGATGTAATCATGGACACGATACTCGTTATCGATGATGAAAAAGGAATCACCTCCTTAATTCGAGAAGCCCTGAGCATGTTCGGATATGACGTTGAAATTGCAGTGGACGGACAGGAAGGTATTCGTAAATTTGAAAGCAGCACTTATGACCTGGTCATAACCGACATTTGCATGCCGGGTCTCGACGGCAATAGTGTCGCGCGTCACATACGCAATTCAGATCGAAAATCGACCCCCATTATCGGCATGTCCGGTACACCGTGGCTGCTGGACAAGGGTGATTTTGATATGGTCATATCAAAGCCGTTCCCCTTAAAAATGCTGATAGAATCTATGAAAAAACTCCCGAATATAACCGCCGCAAACTGGCCCCAATAATCAATTCGATCTGAAGATAACCCTAAATAGTCGCAGTCATTTCCAGATCGACATCTTCGCAAACCGCACACCCGACGGCTTTCCCCTGACTCAGAGAGACGGATCAACGGCGCTTTGATGACATTTGCCGCATACGGCTGCAGTAAACGTAAATACTCCGGGCCGGGAGGACCGGCATTTCCATGTTTGATTAAAAACACTCGGCGAATACGCTAGCGCTACCTTGCAAACCGCGCAATTGGCATTACTGTTTATGAATTGAGGAATAGAATCGTTTTTAATAAAATATATTGGCAAAAAAGGAGAACCACACCATGGCAAAAGATTTATTCAGAATGGCGCCGGATGTTTGTTCATATATGAGTGAAGACAACAACCGTTTAAACATTGAAGTGTCAATGCCCGGCATCGACAAAACAGACATTCAACTTAAAATGGTGGATGACAGTTTTAGTCTGTCTGCACCCGGCAAAGATGTAGAATACGTAACTGCATCGGCTTTCTGCTGCCCGGTCAAGGCCGCTGAAGCGAAGGCGAGCTATGAAAACGGCTGCCTGAAGATAACGGTGCCTTTAAGAGATCCATTCGAAAATGCCGTCCAGGTAGCGATTAGTTGAAAATTGCGTATGGCGATCGAAATCGTGTTATCGGCAGTTGTAACAGGCCGGACAAGGTAGATATGAGAATCCGGGCCCGGCCCTGTATTTATTGATTTTCGAACAAAGGGGCTGCGTGGTCAAATCCATGAGAGCTCTTGTGCATCTAAGCTGCGACTTCATCCTTTAAGCCGATTTCTTCCGCCACCTCGCGCATACCCATGATGGTGTCTGTTATCAGATCGGCAAGCTCAACTCCCAACATCTGAGCCCCCTTTTCGATGATCGATCGGTCCACCCCGGCTGCAAATCGCTTGTCCTTCCATTTCTTTTTAACGGATTTGGTCTTCAGGTCCATGACACTGCGTGATGGACGCACCAGCGCTGTTGTGACAACCAGCCCTGTGAGTTCATCGATTGCATACAGCACTTTTTCAAGTTCGGTTTTCGGTTCCACATCGACACAAATGCCCCAGCCGTGGCTGATAACGGCGCGGATATATTCCTGGGGCCAGCCATGCTCCTGCAATATTTCTTCGGTCTTGCGGCAATGCTGATCGGGATACTTTTCGTAATCCAGATCATGGATCAGACCGATGACTCCCCACTTTTCCTCGTCTTCACCGCGTTTGCGGGCTATATAGCGCATGACACCTTCAACCGCCAGTGCGTGTTTGATCAGCCCCTCACTTTTATTGTATTCTTTTAACAGGCTAAACGCTTCTTCCCGGGTCGGGACTTTTGGATTCATTCCGATTCCTCCTTAAAATTATGCCGAGTCGGCCTCGACGGCTGAACACCTCAATTAATAAGATCAGATGTGAAGTCCCGATACCGGGGCTGAACATCTTAAGTTATCAACAATAGATATGAGATCTCACTATGCATGCTTTGCGGTTTCAAAATCAAGGTAAAAATTGCGCCATGTCCGGTCGCAGATGTGATATGCTGATCCCACTGATACATGGGACAAGGCGGATAATCAAGGGAAGATTTATACGGGAATTATCTGCAACGGGGCATTTAAAAATGCGCCGGTGCTAAGGGCGGACTCGCTGAAGGCTTTTTTTAACTTGCTTTAAGCAGGCAGAATTAATATTTTGATGCTGCAAACCGTTTTCCGACGATTGCCTGGTGGAACCTCAGGTTTTAGTTACACGGATAAACTCTTTTTTTTCAATGCAACACCATTTATTCTCTCCGATACGTCTGTATTTTTGGCCGGAATATCCCATGAGCCGCTGGGCAAAGTCACATGCTTTTTTCTTTTCGCGAAAAAGATTTTTGAGAGTTCCGATATTTTCACCGTATTCCGTAACGCAGTACATAGATACGATCACCTTTGTGGTTTTTGCATTCGCTGCATATATTACATTCAAATTATCGCCACTGAAATCAATGATTCCAGGGGCGCTTAAAGGAAGAGTTAGAACGAAGTTTATCGGCTCCGGAGAAGACTGACGATAAACAGAAGTCGCTATTGCATTGCATCAGACAGGCATGTTCTTTTCAACTTTCATGCCAATATTATTAAATCGGAAGCTTGTTATAAACCTTTAAAATTTAAAAAGATCACCGAAGCGACCCGGTTAACCGGTCGATCCGAACATCCTGAAGTGTCAATTATTTGACCAAAATCGTCAGCAGCTTTGAGTGGTGACAACAACCGTTAAGGCAACAATATGGGAAGTAGAATTAGAATTACCGCATTCTTTTTGGCATGCATACTTGGGATTCTGCTGCCGAATCCGGCCATCGTCCGCGCCGGGGTGGTGGTATTCGACCGGGTGACGACCGTTGGCAAGCCTGTTTTTCTAAAGGTTCTGACCAAGGGTAAATTTTTCCCCAAAGGCGGCCGACGGGTTTCAATTCAGGTCGGTGATCGGCAGAGTCGTAAAACCTTGAGCGGCGGTGACGGCTACGCGTATTACAAATATCTGCCGCAGCATCCGGGACTTGAAAAAATTGTTGCAATTTCTGAGAATGAACAAGGCAGCGGTTTTCTCCTGGTGCTGGCTGAAAAGGAATCGGTGATTGTCATCGGCGTTGAAGGTGCTCTTCAGAACACGCTGTTTTCGGAAGATATAAAATCCGCAAGCCGAAATGCCATCAAAACTTTGAGTGAAAAGTATCGCATCGTGTATCTGAGTCGATGGTTTGGCAATGAAATGGTCAAAAATTGGCTGGACAATGAAAAATTCCCTTCATCTGTGGTTCTGCGCTGGCGCAGTTCAACGACATTTGAAAATATGATGGAAAACGGTGTGACAATCATTGCCATAATCGGCTCTCAAGCCATGTTGCAGGTGGCCCCTGATGATATTGAAAAACGATTTTCTTTTGAAAAGACCGAAAAAGGAACTACCGTCAAAGACTGGGACGAGATTGTTGAATCCATCACCGCCGAAAATTACTGAAAGGCTGCAGCAAATTGTACCGCCTTCATATTTGGGATATTTTTTCTTTTCTTTCGGTACAGTTTGTGACAAAAATGGCGTATTGCTGCGGAATTGATTTTGCACGCCGCAAGCCGTTTTTCTTGTACGGCCAGCAGACCGGGAAGGAGCGACTGATAATATTTTACGATTCTACTAATCAGGTAAACGCTTATGATCAGTGTAGTCTTAATGGCAGGTTACAATAATAAGTGGGCCGTAAAGAAATATGCAAAGATGGTGGCCGAGCATTACGGCGAGAAATTCATCGAAACAGGTTACAAACCGCTTAGAGAATTTCAAACCCATCATGAAGGTAAGCTCATCAACAAACCGCTGATCCAATTTACCCTAGAAAAGCTGTTTGAACTAGATCAGATCGGCGATATTGTGATCGTCGGCCACCGGATGCTCCTGGAACAGCGGCTGCACAAATTAATCCATCAGTTCGACAAGCCATGCAAGATAATCAACCAGAACGCTAAGATCCCCGAGTCGGTCGCCAAGCGTTTTCATATTTTACCGCGCAAGGCAAAGTACAACTCCATTGCCGGTAACATGATCAAAGGTTATGCGGCAACGGCGGCCTGCAGGAAAAAGGAGCACGCATTGTTCGTGGCCGCGGATTCTCCACTGACAACGCTTGAGTATATTATCTACTTTCTGAAAATCTCGGAAGACTACCGGCCAAATTTCGCCATTATTGTTCCGGCGGTGCTCATGGAAGGGCATTCAGACAAACTCGGCCGTTTTCCACTGAAACTCATCAACGATACCACTCTCAAACTGTCGGACCGCAAAGACAGCCACGGAAGACAGGGATTCAGACTCTCGTCACTGATGTATGCAAACCCGCACGAATTTGACATCAATACCGCCAATACCGCATATAATCTGCGCAAATGCCTGAATCCCAATATTCAGCTGAAACTGTTCAGAATCACGCGCGGTCTCGGTTATGCGAACGTGTATTCCAAATACTTTCTAAACAAAGATTTGAGTATTACGGAAGTGGAAAACATTACTTCGGCATTTTTTAATGGAAAGCTCAAAATAATACCGGTGCGGGACATTGAGTCGAGTTATGACTATGACGGAACAGACGACGAGTTCAACAAGATAAACAATATGCTCAAAAACTGCTGACCCCCCTTTCGAACTGCTTAAACCATCTCGATATCACCGTCGATAAATTGCTGCAGATGTTGGACATGCCGTTTTTCTTCATCGATAATTTTATCAAGATTGTCTAGTGTTTCCTGCTCATCAATAAAAGACCTGAGCATACTAAAAAATTGGACTTTATCCCTTTCGAATTCGGCAGTTAACGACAGAAGCTCTTTGGTTTCCTGCACCCCGGTAAAATTGGCATCTTTTAATGAAAAGCTCATCTCACCCAAGGTCTCCCGCAAGAGAGCCCGGCCCATTTCAGCAATTTTGGGATCACCATCCGCTTTCTTGACGGTTTTCTTCAGGGCAATGAACCACTCCACATGTCGCGCCTCTTCATCGATCAACCATGTCAGCAGCAGGGACAGGGATGAATTGGAAGTCTTTTTCAACGCATCGTTATACACTTGCTCGGCGTTCATCTCAATCTGAATCGCAAGCTCTATGATCTCTTCACTTGAAAACATGTATTGCTCCTTGGATAATGGACCGTTCGGCCTACAACTCAACCGGTCTTACCCAGGCACAGGCAAGAAAATGATACGGCAAACCCTTGGACGTGTTTTACCGGCACAATACTATCGCGATTGAATGGCGGCTACCATGCCGTCGATCAGGTTGTTCAATAGCTGCTCCGCCTGGTGTAGTTCATCAGCGGAGCCGAATGCAGTGCCCAGCTCTTTAAAAATCGTATCATATATAGAAGGTTTTTTCCCTATTTCATGATACTTGACGGGTTCTTTTGCATACCGCCGGTCGTTGAAAAAGTAATGACACAGCCCCGGGTCCTGGTGCGGCCGAAAAGACCAGTCGATTTTCAGCGACAAAATATTTCGAATCGCATAAAAGCATTGTCGGTTGCCGAGAAAATGTTCGGCGGATACCTTGGCTGCAAGTTTTTTTTCAATTTCGTCAAACAATGCACCGAGCAATTCTGCTTCGGTAATGATCAAACCGTAATCATACCAGCTAAAGGTGGTATCCTGAACAATCTTTTTAATCATCCCGGACAAACGGCTGTAGGATGGGCAAAAATAATCCCTACAGGCCATACCGCCATAATAACTGAGCCCTCTATAATCAACACCGCCATTGCCCGCAGCCGCAGGATGAAGCAGACATCCTACCCGCATTCGATTTTTGCCGATCAGCCCAATATATGGGCAGCTGTAAAAATCCGCATACTGTCGCTTGCGGAACTCCCGCGCTTCAATCCCGCGTCCGAATTCAATAATCGGTTCGGCATCACGCCGGACCCCGGTGAAACGTTCGGTGCGATCAGAAAGCAGTTTGGTTAGAGCCTCAAAGGAGACACTGCGCACATTATAAAGACCACAGCAGGCACCGCATGAGATCTGTTCATTCACCTGGCACAGGTAAACACCACCGGGTACCTTTGGTTTTTTCTGGCTTATATCGGGCATAATTTAAACAATTACATTGGCAATTCCCTGTAGGTCGCAGACCAGACCTTTAAATTACACCCACATGCCGAATATGGTAGCACTAATCCTTTCCGGCTTGTTAGGTTAAAGGCGCAGCGCCAGGCAAAGCCCGTCTTTTTCCGGTGAATGCAGCGGTAAAAATGCCAACAGGTTTACGGATTTCCATTCCTGCGAGGCGAATATAATACGGTTGAAGGGATCGGCATCTTTAAATCCCACGTTGTCGGCCACAAGCATCCCGCCTCTTTTCAACAATCGCCGGCAATGCTGCAGCGCCCCTGCATAAAACTCCTTTTCGACATCGATGAAAATAAGGTCAAACTCTTCATCCATCTTTGCTAACTCTTCCAGGGCTTCACCGACGATTATCTCTACCAACTGCTCTACGCCGGCTCTTTTAAAATTAGCATCAGCCCTGGACGCTTTGTCTGCATCATTTTCGATGGTTACCAGCCGACCGTTGGAACGGGTGAGTGCTCTGGCAAGATAAATACCGGAATAACCGGTGGCGGTGCCAAGCTCCAGAATTTTCTCCGAGCAAGTCACCTGTACCAACAGATTCAGCAGCTCACCAACGACCGGCCCGATGATTGGGATTTCTTCCTGCAAAGCCTCTTGCTCCAGTTCGGCCAACAAGGCATCCCTGGCCGGTACAAATTGTCTGAAGTACTCTTCCGGGTTGTCTACCATAGCAGACATCGCATCCTCCTCAAGTGGCTGTTGCTCATTGTGGTCATCCGATTCGGCGGCTGCGGCGGATAAGGTGGGAGTAACGAAATCGAGAGATCATGCGGACTGTATACTTCCCGTATCACAGGATTTATTCTGTGGCCCGCTTATCCAATTAAACCGTCTCAATCATCCAACCGGCACACCGGCCGACGGACCACCAGGTAAGATTTCAAAGTCTGTGGTAATTTCAGCAACGCCTCTGACAGTTGCAGCGACCGAGCAGTATTTTTGTTCGGAAAGCTCGATGGCCTGCCGGACCGCCTTCTCAGTCAAATCTTTACCGCTCAGCCGGTAGTTGAGATGAATTTTACGATACGGCCAGGGCTGTTCAGAATCGTGTTCGCCGTCGGCGGTCACTTTGAGCATGTTGAGGGGCTTGCGTTTTTTTGAAAGAATTTCTACCACATCATAGGCTGTGCAGGCGGCAAGAGCGATTAACAGCATTTGTGAGGGCCGCACGCCGTTTGGCTCATCTTCCCCGGATAATACGACGGCATGGTTGTTCGAATCCAATCCCACAAACTGCCGGCCGGTCACCCATTTAACGGTTGTCACTGGCATTTGGTGTCTCCACTGTTCCCGTTGATCGCAGCGTTGTCCATTTTGCTTTTCTGAGGCCCTTAGGGCATTTTTCTAACAATATGTTGTAAGATACCGATTGAATCTTCAATGATTATTCTTTCCGGTTTAACCGGATTGGGTATTTTTAATTTCAGAGGCTTCTTACACCACCCGGTAGCGCACGATTAATTCATCTGCGCCCAGCTGTTTGAAATAGATCAACTCAAGATCCATAGACAGCTGGCCGGCAAAAAGAGACAAGCCCTGGCCGAAGATTTTAGGTGTATAGGTGACCTGTATTTCGTCGATCAGGTTTTCCTTTGCAAAAAGCGTGTTGATCGTGGACCCGCCGCCCAGGATGACTTCTGTAAATCCCTCTTTTTCCAGATCCGCCAGAAGCACTCCTGGTTTCCTGTCCGTGAACACCAGGTTTTTCATCTGTGATATCCGCTGTTTGTTGCGGGTTAACACAACGTTCATACGGCCCGGCAGGGGCTTGCCGATAGCATCATAGGTTTTGGACCCCATGATCAGTACCCCGGCTGTTCGGGTCACTTCTTTGAACATCATTTTGTCTTCTTTACTGGTCCAGTTCGGGAAATGTTCCGAATCCCTGGCGATCATTCCATCAACCGTCATTGCCATCAACAGGATTACTTTCATACGGCGCACCTATACAATTGAAGCCCCAGATTCTCTCTTCTCCAACCGATTAACCCTTACTTGAGATTGAACACCAGTTTCCATTCTTCAGCCCCCTTTCGAAGCAAGACCTCATCTTCTGCGATTCGGTTGATGGAATAGCCTTCCAACGCGGCGCCCTCGCGAAGGATGTTGCCGTTTATCACCGCGATTCGATTCGCCGGATCTGGGGACCATGAAATGGCCTGCAGCTTCAGGTCTGAAGTTAATATCGGTATACCGGCGCTGGGCGCTGCTGCCGGTTTTAAGGGTGTCTGACGGATGGTCGTCGATTTTTTTGAAACAAAATTCTTGCTGGTTTTGGCCGGAGCCGTCGCAGGCCGTGGTGTCCTTCGCATATTTTGAGTGCGACGTGGTGCCGGGGGTCTTCTCTTGCGAATCGTGGATGTCCGGGCGGCTGATCTGGGCTTGCTTACGTTCGCGGCAGCCGACGGCTTTCTTGGGGGCACTTCAGGGACTGATTTACCTGCCGGCACCACGGCTACGGATTGAGATTCATTCGGTCGTTTAAGATACAGGAGAAACCAACCGGCGGCAGACACCACGATGATGGCAATCAGGCCCCACAAAATAAACGCAAATCGACCGGAATTGATCTCCCACCTTCGAATGGTTTTTGAGGTCCCAATTTTCCGCGGCCAATATACCTGCCCGTCGGTTTGTGAGTGATCATCTTCAAGCTTTTTCAGGGCTTTCAGTATAGAACTCAATCTTTGCGTATCCTTAAATCGATCGTTAATGTGGATCGATCTGATTATAGGCGATATGAGGTATATTCAGAGACTTTTTTTCATTAAAGAGCACTATTTTAGTCAGGGGTCCGACAATTCCGTCCGGGTCCAGGCCATACGCCTGTTGAATTTGTTTGACGGCCTGCTCAGTCTGATCGTCATAGTAAGGATTAAGGTCAATATGATCGAATCCGAGGTCGTGCAGGTGCATTTTCAACGCAATAATCGACTCGTGTGGGCCCGTTCGCGGTATCGCGCCTTTGTATACCAGAAAATTCTTCCAAGGTATATAGACCGCTCCTGTGCAATACGGCCTTATAGTATCGAGCTTCACCGAAATGAGCTGATTCATCCTGGCCCGGCTGAGCGTGATTTGCCGGTCGTCGATTTTACGGATGGTAAGATACCCCGGCGCCGGATATTCCGGCAATTTGATTTCCAGGATAGCCGGAAGATCCAGCATTTTTATCAGGTTAAAATTGCATGCCACGCGTATGACCGACAATCCGCTTGGTGCGGCCGCCTCCCGGAAAAAAGCATAATTATCCGTCAGTGCTTCCAATTCGGGGGTAATGACAGCTTCGTTACCCCAACGATCCAGAACAGACTCCAGAGCCAGCTGCCGCGCCTTGCGGACGTCCATATCCTGTAAAAAATTCAGGAGTTCCTCTTCCGTGCCGGTCGTCGAAGCCTTCTTTTTCCTTGGATTCAGCGATGCAGCCGGTGAAACCGAAGCCTCCAGGGCTTCCGGGTCCGGCGGATAATTTTGCGGCTTTTGATAGGTTATTTTTGTAAATACCGCCAGCGGGTTGAATGATTTGTGGTAGTAAGAGAAAAATAGAAATAATGCCAGGCCGGCAAAGGCAAATATGGCGGCAGGCTTGCTTAGGCTTCTGTAACCGACGCGACCGGCGTCACGTCGTCCGGCCAACTCCCGGATGGAGATGCGGGTTATGTGGCCGGTTATCCTTTTCTGACCGCGACTGAAGGCTGTCAACAGGGCGCGATCGCAAAGGATATTGATCAATCGCGGGATTCCCGCCGAATACTTATAAATCAGACGACAGGCGGACCGGGTGAAATGAATGGATGATTTGGTGGAGGCAATATGGATGCGGTGATCGATATATTCTCTGATTTCTTTAGCAGTCAGAGGAAAAAGACTGCAACTCAGGGTTATTCTCTGCCCAAGCTGTCGCAGTTCGTGGGAATCCAACATTTCCCCGAGTTCCGGTTGACCGACCAGGATAATCTGCAGCAGCTTGAACTTGCTGGTTTCCAGATTTGACAGCAATCTTAACTGCTCCAGTACATTTTTGGCCAGGTTTTGGGCTTCATCGATAAGCAGGATTACCTTTTTGCCTTCGGCTTTTTTTTCCATCAGGTAAACGTTGAGCACATCGATCAGTTCTTTGGTATCATCCGCAGCCGAGGGGATGCCGAATTCATCGTTGATTGCCTTGAGCAGTTGTTTTGGACCCAGCTTGGGGTTGAATATATAGGCAGCTTCGGTTTTATCGTCCAGGTTATTGAGAAAAACGCGGCACATCATCGTTTTACCGGTGCCGACCTCGCCGGTGATTTCCACAAAACCGTCTCCCTGTGAGATGGCATAATTCAGGTGCGCCATGGCTTCTTCATGGCTCTTGCTCAAATAATAATAATCGGGATCGGGTACCAGTTTGAAAGGTCTCTCTTTTAAAGAGAAGAACTTTTTATACATTTCAGTCCCCTAATCTGATGGACCCAAACATCGAAAACCGCCAAGTTTTATCCGAAACGATTAGTGAAGGATTATCTCCGCGCCGCAACAAGGATGGCTGAATTGGAACGTATTTGGGATCTTGATTCAATTTTTATAATAAATCATGCATCATTGAATATACGAATCAGCCGACTAAGGGCTAGATTCTACCAAATAATTAAAATTAAAACAATTCCAGCTGATCAAGATGACCGCTGTCAAAATGACTTCTATAAAGTTCCACCTGTTTTTTCAGGTTTTCAATCCTCTCTAAATTGGCCAGTTTCCAGGTATATAGTTCGCGGTGCAGCTGGCGGCTCTCATCTGCCAGGGCCTCGATCACCTGCGGTTTGGCCGGCTCCCACAGCAAATGCGCTTCCTCTATCGGCAGGCCTGTTTTATGAAAATACCACTCGCAGCTTCTTTGCCACCAGCTTGATTCGACGGCCGCATTGGTTTTGGCGCCTTCAAAATAAAACATACTCCATTCAAGCTGTTTGCGCGAAATATGCATGTCTCTGGCCACATCTTTCAAAACGCGCCGACCCTGCGGCGTATGCATATCCAGAGCGATCCAATACGGAAAAACTTTATCCGGTTGCGCGGCCGGCTCTATTTGCGGAAATTGGGTGGATGCCGCCAGATAAGCGGCCGCCTGCACCACCGCCTTATCCCTTCGGCGCCCTACATTTTTAAACCGGATTGCATTTTCGATGAGCGCTTTGGGACTGCCGGGTTCGGCCTTTTTGTTCAGCCAGTCCCAGAAATCTTCCGGTCGTTGGATGGCATTGGCGATGATCTTGATATGGCGGTCTTCAGGTGTTCCGCTGAAAACCGATAGATCGCCTTCGAACAATGCGCAGGCCAAAAGCCCAAGACCGATGGCGTCCTTGGCTTTTGCCGAGCGGGTGACTTTAACCAGAGCGGCCACCTTGCTGTGATATTTACGGTTGAATACCAGGTCCGTGCCCAGAGGCCAGCACTCTTCGAATGTTATTGCTGCTGTATGGTTTCTGAACCAGCTTTTTTCTTTGGCGCTCAAGCTTTCCAGAAGCGCACTGGTAGTCAAGACCAGCTCAACATTGCCGCGTCGTACCGCCTTTTGCAATAAGGATCGAAATCGTGCGTCGATGTCAGCGTTGCGTTTACCAATGATGACCATTTGATTCCACCCAATCGCATTTATTCCGGATAGGCAATGGTGGACACGGCAGTCATGGAAAAATGAGAGAATCCTAATTGTTTATCCGGCCGTCGCTGAGAATTATCCGGACTATCGGATCAGAAAGCGCAAAACCGATCATCATGGCAGCCTGGGATCAAGAAAGTCCTTAATATCAATAATCTTTTCTTCCTTGTCGATCGAGGCTTTCATGCTGGCAACCGATCCTCGCACTTTTTCCTTCCGGAGTTTATTGATCATATCGCGCAGATCCGGTTTGTGTTCGATCAGCTCCTGGATTTGTTTATTCAGTTTTTTCCAACGTTGTTCAAGATCGCCTGAATCGATCCCGAATCCCCCGATAGCAGAGAGAACACCGCTTAAGCCGATCAGCAAACCAAAATGGGAAGTGCCCTGGAGATAATAAGGACAGTGACACCAGAGACTGATGCTATCAAAGCCCATTTTGGCGCCTTCGGACTGAATAATAGAATGAATGGCGCTGGGACCGTGATAGGATATCAGATGCACATTTTGATTTTTTAGTTTGGAAAAAATTTCTTCGCCTGAGGCCATTCCAGATATAACTCGATCAGAATGAAGGACATTATCGTACATACTGCCCAGCGTGATCGCCGTTTGTGCGCCCAGTTTTCTGCACAGGCAATAGAGTTCGTCTGTAAATTGATGCCAGTTCAGCGCCGGTTCATCGGCTTTCAGGACAACGAGATCCGATTCGTACGCACCGGTGCGGGCAGCATAGAAAGTACCACCCGGCGATTTTAGTTTCCGCAACGTTCCCTCTTCTATATCCACAATTGGGCGGGATTGGTCATATCGGTAAAAACTGTCCGGGTTGATCCTGGCAAAAGGTTCGGCACCCAGTTTGCGAACCAAATAGTCGACCATATCGGTGGCTACGCTCAGGGCATTGCCCCAGCCATCAAAACCGGCAATCAGCAACGGATTTTTCAAAACAGGTATATTTTCAATATATATTGCCTGTTCGCTCATAATTGATATTTGACAATTATATGCGGCAATGTCAAGCCGGGATCCATCAACCGGTAAGACATGCTATCCTTTGACAAACTATGAGCGGGTATTAGAATACGGAATGGGCTGCTGACAGACGGCAAGTCGGACTAAGCTCCGCGAAAATATCCCGGGCTTTTGAGGCCATCTGTGAAGAAGCTGATAAGCTTAATCGTGAGGATGTTCCGGAAGATATCAAGGAAGGTCTCACCAGAATTATTTCGATCGCCCGGCACCAGAATGACACGCGCAATTCGCCCAAGGGCAGCTGTGCGGCGAGCAAAAAAGCATAAACGGCGGCAGCGGCAGCCTTCCAAAACATTTAAATTTTGGTGCGCCCATCAGCACCTTTGCCGGCAGCTGCCTCCTGCGTCCGCAATGGGGCTAGGTTGAACCGATTTGCTTTTGCTTATCCGATTCTTTATCTAAACAGATAAATCGCGTATAGCATTCCCATTGATTACAGTAGACGATCGCCGTGCCCACACAATCCGATTTATTTTCATTGCCGGAGACACCGCTCCGGGGTTTATCTTTGTTGCGGGAATTGGAATTGTAAATATCTCTTTTTACAACTTTTTTCGTGTTTTTTTTCAATTCAGCATCTCCATTTCGTTATTCATTTTTAGCTTACGTCTTTCGTCGGGAATCATTATTTTTCCTTACATGCTCGAACCGAACTTGTTCAGATCAAGTTAACAATCAATTGATCCCGGTCAACAGATGATGGTGTAAAAAAAGGGAATGTATAAGGAATTCGGATTTGTTCTTTCCTGCAGCCGCGACCAAACCTTTTCACAGGGATTTAACCCGAACATCGAATTGACGCGCTCTAACACCATAATGCAAGGCCACTCATTTTGTGATTTTCGGTTTGAGTTGATCTCTTTGGATGGATGAATACCGGGGCCATTTGGACATCCTAAAGCGTGCTTTCGAAAGATCGGCACCTGGATGGCATGCGCCAAAGAATGCGAGACCTGCAGAACCGGTTGGTTGCCTGCCCGCCGGAATTATAGGCGGGCGCGGTCTTATTTGCCGTATTGTTCTAATCGTCGGCAGCCTTCTTTATACCCTGTCTGGCAGGCTTTTTCCGCATCATTCAAAGCCTGGGCTTTATCACCGTTGGTAAAATGGATTTTTGCCCGGGTGTGATATGCCCATCCGTTGTTCGGTTTCAGTTCGATGGACTTGTTTAGATAGTTCAGGCTTTGTGCATATTCTCCGCGTTTCAGATACAGCCACCCCAGGTTGTCATACGCCGAACGGTAGTCGGGCTTGAGTGATACCGCCTTTTTAAAATCGGCAATGGCTTTATCATGATTTTTAGTTTTCAGAAAAGTGCGCCCTCTCCAGAAAAACGCAGTGGCGTTTTGAGGGTTCATCGTAATGGCTCGGCTATATTCCTTGCGTGCTTTGTGGTAGCGTTTGGCCTTGTAGTGTTTATTGCCTGCACGCATGTGCTGTTTGGTTTTTGTAGTGCGTTTCTGAGGTGACAGTTTCTTGCCTGCCGGTTGGCCGGCAGATCCTGTTTGGGCTTCGGAATAGCTGTTTAAAAAGCCGGTTATCGATTTTAGCGGCTGCAATACGGCCTTGTAAAACCCGGCGCTCGCCAGTATACCGGCAGCAACCAGGATGATCAGAGCCAGTGTTACCACGCCGATCGCCAGATAATCCCTGGGCGCTTGACTTTGTTTTGCCATCGACAGAACAGTCGGCAAATCGCTCTGCGGCCGGGTATCCTCATAGTCGGGTGCCGTGGCTGCTTGACCACTGACGGGATCGGTTTCAGCAGTTGCCGCATCCTTTTTGATCAACATTGTGGCACCGCACTTTTTACAGACGGCTTTAGTTACCGGGTGGGTAAGTCGTTCATCAGAGATCTTGTAAACGGTTTGACAGGCCGAACATTCGAACCTCATATTTTCAGCTCCTTTAAGAACATAAAAACAACGATTGATAGTCTAATTTTACCAGGCGCTTAAGATTCCTGCAATGCTAATTAGCGAATGACCTGTTAAATCAGTTGGAAATGGATCGGGGTATGACCGTCGATTCTAGCCCCAGGCCCATCGATCCACATGGGCCGCATGATATGCCAGGTCCCGGCGGTTTCGCACAAAAATCCCCATATTTCCCAAGCGGATATTTTGCAGACCGGTGGCCTTAACCAGCTGGTATACCGCAACCATTTCATGCACGGTGGGGATTCTGAAATCTTTCATTTTATACTCCGGGAAAAATGCCAGAATGGTGAACGGTATGGCGGGATCCACGGCATTCAAATGGCATCCGGGTCAAACACACCGGGACAGGTGGAGGATTTTTTCCCGTGCAGGATGCAGCTGCCGCAGCAGCGGCATGTATCATGCGCATGCCAGGCCGTAGCTTTGTAGCGAGGTTCGTAAAGCGTTACGGATTTCTCGTAGGCGATAGCTTGGTTCAAGATAAGCCCTGCCGGGATACTTCGGATTATATACTTTTCTCCTCGAAGATCCATATCACTTGAGTACCTGCTGGAAGTTGCGATAATAAAATACTTTCAATAAATGGGACCGAAGGCAACCAAGCAGCTTCGGGCTTTTTTCTTGATTTGGACCCGACATGCCGTCACATTTGCGAGTTGACCAATTACACTGTTTTTGCAATTGTTTCAGTAGACTACACTTGCAGGCCGCGCTTATTTGGTGTAAAATAGTTTGGCTAAAATTTCAATTATGGCAAACGGGTTCAGGATATCTTCCGGTCAATAAATCATATCTCCATTTCCTGTTGCGATATCATCGTGAAAGACGTATGTTCGATTTGCCCGGGCAGAGAACCTCAAGTCGCCTGCAGTGATGCCGATAATTCTATATGATAGAAGAGAAGCGAAAACATCCACGAGTTCGAACAATGAATGCTATTTCCTATGTTTGCATTGACGATGGTGGTAATCAATTGGACGAGGGCATGGGCACGACGGTTGACATCAGCCAAGGTGGTGCCTTGATTGAAACGGCCATGCCCATCGAAACTGAGTACATCCTCCTGATCTCCATCGACCTAGATGAGAATTTATACGAAATCAAGGGCCGGGTGGCGCATACGCGATCGGTAGGCCCTGCAAAGTATTTAAGCGGAATACAATTCTTAGCCCCCCCCCAGGAAGTGGCTCAAATCGTAAGAAATTTCATCCTCGATTATCATAGTCGCAAAAATGAGATTATTTAAGATTAATTCTTCAGGTTAGCCCGTTAGCCGGTTGAGCCGGTTAAAAAGGTATTCTATCTAATTTGTAAATGGTGAGTAAAATGGACTCCACAGGCCTAGCGGACAAACGAATCCGATAGAACCCACAGACCCAACTGGCCCAACCGGCATACGGGCTAACGGGCCAACCGGCTCAACCGATCTAACCAAACACAGCTTGAGCAAGCCCCTAATATTGTGTTATTGTATTTATCATCTCCCAGACAATAAAATGAACCCATAGGCGCAAAATGAAGTATCCCGGAACAATCGTAATTTTTCTGGCAATCTTATTATGTGTCCCGCTGGTGCGGGCGGAGGTTTACACCTGGACGGACGAAAAAGGTGTCAAACATTACAGCAATGTTGCTCCGCCGGAGTCGGTCGACGAGATTCAACAGGATGATGAGATACCGCTTGACACTTCCCCCCGGCAGGAACCAAAGGCACCGCCGCAGAAAGCTGATACCGGGGAGAACGTTGAAACCGAAACAGAAGAGAAACCAAAGCCGGCCCCAAAAACCGACGAGAAAACCGCAGAAGACACAGCGGACAGCGGATTGAACCTCGGCAGCGTGCCCACCGACCAGGGTGAGCTGGTTGCCAGGGAAAAAAATATCGTCAAACAGCTGCAGCTTGAGCTGGAAAAAGACGAATCAAAGCGCCAGGAATTTATCGAAAGAGAAAAAAAACGACTGACGCAAACGCTTGAACATATTCGGCGATCACCGGTCAGCAATTTTGGTTCTTTCAAAAACAAAACCCGGCAGGTAGGCTACGTGCAGTATCGACTGGACGCATTGATAAACTCGCCGGATACATATTTTCAATACGGCGAAAGCGATACCGATTAATCCCAACTCCCCGGCGACCAAAAACAATCCCAAAGGTTAACGCTCACAGATACCAGATCAAGGCCCTTGTGCCGGATGGGACCGATCAACAATAGAAATAAATTCAATATCTTGGAATCTGCTGCAGATATCGATCGACGTTCACCGGCCCGGGTATCTGCTTTTGTTCCAGCATGATCTGTTCAGTTTGTTTCCACGCCCCAACGTCGACCGTTCCCACCGCAACGGACGGGTCCGGATGAATCAGCCCACGGGTGATCTGCAGCTGTTCTTGAAGCGTCTCCAGGGTCGAGTCTTTGTCGAACTGCTGAAGGGTGCGAATGGCTTTCTGACTGTTTGCAGAATCTACCGAAGCCTGCCAGCCGCGCAGCAGCGCCATGGTAAATCTGCGCACCGTATCCGGACGTTTTTTCAGCATAGCGGCCGAGGTGACCACCGAGTTGGCTACAAAGCGCACGCCATGATCGGAGGGAATGAAAAAATCATACTTTTCACCGGCCTGGCGTAGTTTACCGCCGAGAAATACCGCCTGGGTGTTGCGGTAAACGGGCCAGAAATTCACCTTTTTCTTAAAAAACGGCGTGTAGTCATAACGTACGCTGAACAAGGTCACGTCCTGCTCGGTCAGGCCGGCTTTGGCCAGCAGCGTCCTTAAAATGGCTTCATCATTGCCGCCGAAGGTCACACCCAGGGTTTTCCCTTTCAAATCACCGAGGCTTTCAATCTTCATAAAGTCCGTCCGATACATCCACTGGAGGGGATTGACCTGAAACAACTGGGCAATCACCACGATGGAAGCCCCCTTGGAGACAGCCCGGATGACCTGGTCTGCGGAAGCAACACCGAACTGGGCCCGGCCGAGTTCCAGTTCACGAATCGCGTCTCTTTCGGGTCCGCCCTCTTTAACATTCACCTCCAAACCTTCTTTGGCAAAATATTGATTGACGTCGGCATACAGGTCCCCGATAACGCTCATGTTAAACAGCCACTTCAGCCGGTAGTTCACCTTCTCGGCGGCCTGGGCGACACCCGACCCGGCTGGAAGAATCTGCACCGACAGCAACGTCAGACCCAACGCGATGAATATAAAATTGCGGTTGATTATTTTTTTCATCTGGTCCTCCCTCACTCTTATTTACTGGCCCATCCTCTTTTGATCAGGTAGCCGGTTAACTCGAGCAATCCCTGGTAGACCGACAACGTTATCCCGATCAAAAACAGGGCGATTAAAATTTTAGATAGATCACTCTGAAAAAGAGCGATACGGATACTGTATCCGATACCGGCATTGGCCGCAATAAATTCTGCCACGATCGTACCGGCCATTGCAAGGGTGGCACTGCCGGCGATTACGGTCGTCAGTTTGTTCATGTTCTCAAAGGCCCGGATTTTAACCTCCAGTTGCCATCGCATTCTGCCGGTCACCCGGTAAAAGTGCTCGATGTCCTTGATCGGTTCGGACATAATACCGATGACCGAAAGCAGCAGCGGAAAATAACAAATCATGGCTGCGATCAAAAGCCGGGAGATAATTCCGTCGCCTAGCAGAATAAAAATGATCGGCGCGATGGCGACGATGGGATAGGCCTGAACATTGTAGGCTGCCACCTTGATGAATGAGCCGAACCAGGTCGCCTGGCGCCCGGTAATCCCCACCAGCAGGGCCATAAAAATAGAGATGACCTGACCGATCACGGCCACCATCATCGTATTCAATACGTCCGACATGTAGCGGCTGAACTCGCGGGTACCCGTCTGCCAGATATTCCCGGGACTCGGGATTACGTAATCGGACAGACTCAAACCATACTTGATCAGGATCAAAACTGTGACTGCCAGTAAGTAGATGATAAAAAACTGATATATGTGTCTATGAAGAAGCATTTACGATCTCCAGCATGGTATGTTCCAATTTTTGTCTTTCAATATTATGGCCGGCCTTTAAATCCTGCCCCTGAATGATACTGGAAGGGGGTTGTTTGGTGCCGCCGGTAAGCACAATGATCTGATTGCACAGCTTTGACACTTCGACCACATTATGGGAGATATACAGAAAATATGCATTCGGATAAAGGTCTTTGATTTTCAGAATGATCTTCTCCCGGGTCATCTCATCCACATTGGCCAGGCTTTCATCCATGATCAGCAGGTGAAAATCCTGCAGTAGATACCGCAGCAGGTTTACCCGGTTTTGCTGCCCCAGCGACAGCTGGGAAAACCGCTGTCCCATTAACTGGTCAAGGCCAAATGCGCTCACCAGCTCATCACGTCGCTGCCGTAAAGAAGAAGGTGTGATTTTATCCAGGTGACTGCCCACGCTGGACCAACCGGGAAGCCGTTCGAGGTTGTATGAATACAGAAAGGTCTGCATCCCGTGACTGCTGATTTCCCCCTTGTAGCCGTCCAGATCTCCGGTAATTATCTTGGCCAGTGATGTTTTACCCACACCGGAAGGGCCGAAAAGCGCGTTAAATCCCGGCTCGCACAGTTTGAACGACAGGTTTTCAAAAACGTGATTCACAGAACCGGGGTATTTCAAGGACAAGTTGCGGACTTGCAAATGCATCATTTAAAAGCTCATGTTAAATTGATATGCCGGCTCCTTGGTTTAGATTCGAAGGCCAAGATTGACCGATCATCTCAGTTGATGCGATTTTAACAGTAACATGGGTCAGCCAAGTGTCGGCATTCTGAAATAAAATTCGACCGTTGTTTTTCGACATTGGGGTACATGGCTTTGACCGATTTGTCAACGCCTGTACCGCTGTATAACTCCGGCACGCAACCGCTCAAAAGACTCCGAGCCTTTCATATTTCACGAGCACATGACTGATTTCGGTATAGCTTATGTATATGCACTTCATTTCACATATGCGCGGGTGGAATTACTAACACCATGCAATACTCATTTAAAAAAACCGGTGATAAACGCCTTCACGTTTTCCAGCAACGGCTTGCGGATCTGCACCTTTAAATAGAGATCACCGGGCTGTCCGCCGTTTTTACCATCCTGTCCCATCCCCGCCAGCCGGATACGCTGTCCCTTCCGGACCCCCGGCGGAATCTTGACCACCAGTTTTTTATTTTTGCGGCGCAAGAGATACGCATAGGGACCGCCGCTTAGAGCCAGTCGGGGATCGATATTGATAGCATCATGAATATCCGCACCTTTGGCTGGCAAGGCAAGACCGCTGAGCTTTCTGAAAAGAAGGCGGGTGAAATTCCCGATGGGTCTGCTCTGAAAGGCCCTGTTACCCGGGACTTGTCCTTTTTTACCGGAACCGGTGTACACGAATCCTCGGGCGAAAAAGCCGGGTTTTCGAAACTCGAAGGATCGATACCCCGAGCCGTAAAATTCACGGAAAACCTCGTCGACACCCCGGAATCCGAAGGCCCGGGTCATTTCCTCAAAAACGGCGTGAATATCTGAGCCTCTGAAAATATCCTGATCGGAATGACTTTTTCTAAAATGACCGTGGGCCGAATCGCCGAACTGCCGCCGCAGGGTGTCATATTCACGCCGTTTTGCGGGATTGGATAATACAGCATAAGCCTCGTTCACCCATTTCATTTTTTCTGAAGCCTGCGGGTCTCCCTGGTTGCGATCCGGGTGGTAATGATACGCCAGCTTGCGATAAGCTTCTTTGATCTTCTGCGCATCGGCCATTTGATCAATACCAAGAACCCGGTAATAATCTTGTCTATTCATCGTAGTGAAGATTCCTCATAATCCTGAAGCTTGAATATTCCCTGCAGCGACGCGCCGGATCCCTTCGAGATCAGGCGGCAGGGAGTTTTATTATTTCGCGCTTTTTGTGTAAAATAAGACAGCTCTCTCCAGGGAACAATAGCACAAAGTGGTATCCAGTCTGAACGACCACCCTTCTGATTTACCGGACGACTGAACGATATTGCCGCTAGGCCCGGTCTGGTTGATCAACCCATGTTTTCGACGCAGCCGTCTTTGCTGGCCGCATTTGAAAATATTCGTGTTTACAAACTCTTACCGTTATTCAAGCAAATAATCAACCGTGTTGATCGCCCCGACTACCGAGACGCGTCCGCGTAGCCTGGCAGTCATCCTTCGCAAGCAGGCATACAGCCAACTGGCTCAATCCCGCAGAGCGGAATTAAGCGTCTATCTTTATTAGCATATCGGTGCTCAGCCGGCGAACGGGCCAAACCGGCCAACGGGCAAACGGGCAAGCCGGCTCAACGGACACAATGGGCTCAACAGGCCCAACCGGTCAACGGACATGCGGATCAACCACCAAACCGACTTAACCGGCTTAACCGGCTTAACCGGCTCAACGGGCTCAACGGGCCCAACCACCCCTAATAAAAAGCCGAAATCCCGGTAATATCCTGTCCGAGAATCAGCGTGTGCATATTGGCCGTACCTTCAAGGGTGCTGATGGCTTCCAGATCACATAAATGCCGAATGACGTGGTTATCCGCTATTATCCCGCGCGCGCCCAAAATATCCCGGGCAAGGCGCGCAGTTTTCATGGCCGCCCGAACATTGTTCAACTTGGCCATGGAAATCTGGGCCGGGCGGGCCTTATTTTCATCCTGTAGGCGACCCAGATGGTAATTGAGCAGCTGGCCCTTGGTAATCTCCAGCATCATACGCACCAGTTGATCCTGGACGAGTTGATACGATGCGATCTTGTTGCTGAAAACGTCTCTTTTCAGAGCGAATGACCGCGCGGTCTGAAAGCAGTCAATCGCCGCGCCCACCGCCCCGCAGGCGACCCCGTAGCGGGCATGATTCAGGCACTGTAAAATCGGCTTGAGCCCCCTGGCGCCCGGCAGAAGATTTTTGTGCGCAACCGGGCAATCGTTCAGGATAATTCGGGCGGTTGGAGAAGTCCGGTAAGCGAATTTTCTGCGGATGGCAGTGGCCTCGAAACCAGGGCTGGTGGTATCCACCAAAAAACCTCTGATCTCCCCTTCCAGCTTGGCCCATACCAGGGCCACATGGGCGATGGTTCCGTTGGTGATCCACATTTTGTTTCCCTGCAAAACGTATTGATCGCCTTTTTTCCGCGCCTGTGTCTCCATCCCGGCTGGATTCGAACCAAAGCCCGGCTCTGAAAGACCAAAGCAACCGATGATTTCGCCGCGAGCCATCCCGGGCAGCCACGCTTGTTTCTGCTGCTCGGAACCAAATTGATCGATCGGGAACATGACCAGTGAGTTCTGCACCGAAAACATGGCCCGCAGCCCGCTGTCACAGCGTCCCAGTTCCTGGCAAATCAAACCGTAAACCATCTCGCTATTTTTTTTACATTCGTATCCGTCCACGTGAAGCCCGAACAGGCCCAGCGCTGCCATGCGGGAGATCAACTGCATTGGAAACGTTCCCTGATCGAAGTGTTCGGCAATGATCGGCATGCATTCTTTGTCCACAAGCTCTCGCACGCGGTCTCTGATAATTTTCTCTTCCGGCAAAAGCAAATCATCAAGCGCGTAATAATCGACCACTGTGTTTTCCTTCATAATTAAACCTCCCAAATCGGATAAATCCCAGAGTATTTTTAAAACAAATAAAAAACATATTGAATACGATTTCAATCGGTTTTATGATGCAGCCGGAAATTTTGCTGTCGCTAAAACTCGATGGTTTCGTAAAAAATCAAAAAAGCGGTAATTCACCAAAGTTTTAAGATTTAAGTTTTTGATTGCATAAACTGATAATAAAAGAGACACAACCTAAAACGGGATGAATTCAACAACCACCAGGGAATCGAAATAACGATGCCAAGCCCATCTGCAGGTGCACAGGATTATGATGTCATTGTCGTTGGCGGCGGCCCGGCCGGGCTGTTTGCGGCCTACTATCTGAGCGAGCATTCGGACTGCCGGGTGCTGCTGATCGAAAAAGGCAAAGGCCCTCAGAAGCGCAAATGCCCGATCACCGAAACGCAGCATTGTATTGACTGCAAACCCTGCAATATTCTTTCCGGCATCGGCGGTGCCGGTCTGTTTTCCGACGGCAAACTCAATTACATCCACAAACTGGGCAAGACCGACCTTACCCAGTTTATGCCGCGTCCCGAAGCCCAAGCCCTGATCGACGAAACCGAACAAATCTTCAACCGGTTCGGTATGGACGGCCCGGTCTATCCTTCCGATATGAACGCGGCGCGGCAGATACGCAAGAACGCGAAAATGAACGGCATCGATCTTCTCATTATCAAGCAGAAGCATCTGGGCAGTGACACCCTGCCGTATCATATTGCCGGAATGAGTGATTACATCAAATCCAAAAACGTCGTGGTTCACACTTCCGAGGAAGTCAAAGACGTGATCGTCGAAAATCAACGGGTAGCCGGTGTGATCACCAACCGCAAATCCTATTCGACCAGCAACGTTATTCTGGCGCCGGGCAGAGTGGGCGCCAACTGGGTCGGAGCTCTGGCCCAGAATTACGGAATCGGACTGAAGCAGCGCGGCATTGAAGTCGGCGTGCGGGTGGAAGTCCACAAAGATATCATGCAGGACATTTGCGACATTATCTATGATCCCACCTTTTTTATCCAGACCTGCAAATATGACGATCAGACCCGCACATTTTGTACCAACAAGGGCGGCTTTGTCACCCAGGAGAACTACAGCAAGTTCGTCTGCGTCAACGGTCATGCCTACCGCGATAAAAAGTCGGAAAACACCAATTTCGCCTTTCTGTCCAAGGTCGTGCTGACCGAACCGGTGACCGACAACCAGGCGTACGGTGAATCTATCGGCAGCCTGGCCTCTCTGATCGGCGGCGGCAGACCTATTCTGCAGCGCTTCGGAGATTTAAAACGCGGCCGCCGCAGCACCTGGCACCGGGTAAAAAAAGGCTACATCGAGCCGAGCCTGAACGATGTGGTTTGCGGTGACATTGCCATGGCCCTGCCCGAAAGGATTCTGACCAACATTATCGAGGGGTTGGGAAAGCTGAATTCGGTGATCAAGGGGGTGGCAAACGATGAAACCCTGTTGTATGCCCCGGAAATAAAATTTTTTGCCACCCAGATCGAAACCACCGGCGAACTGGAAACAAAAATTGACGGCATGTACGTAGCCGGAGACGGGCCGGGCGTTGCCGGAAACATAGTATCCGCCAGCGCCACCGGTCTGATTCCCGCTAAAACGATCATTGCCAAGCGCTAGTTATTCAACGCAACTGAATAAGATTCACCAAGATATTGACCACGTATTATAGTTTGACCAGGTTAAAGATAGGTATTAGTATATGCACAGTGGTCAACTCTGCGGTAATATTGATATTCTAAGATAAATTTCTCTTGAAGTTCAAACTCACACCCGGGTTTTGTTCTTATTTTAGTGTATCTCTGCTCTCCGCCTTCCCTGCTGATGCAGTGCTCACCTGATAGCTTGCTGTTCCGTAAAACACATGTCTGATTTCCGCAAATTTTAACCTAAAAGCAAGTTAGAGAAGAAATGGCGATAACATTACCAGGCTAGCTTTCATAAACTTACCCTGCATAAAAGCCTGATGGGAGAATGGAGGGAAAGAAAATGTATGAAAAAATTATGGTCCCATTGGATGGTTCTAAACTCGCTGAATGTGTACTACCCCATGTGGAGGCTTTTATGGAGGGATGTCACATAAGCAAGGTCGTTTTTGTGCGCGTAATTGAGCCGGCTGCGTCATTTTATAGTGGCGATTATCCTATAAGTCCGGATGTATTGAAAGAAAGGGAATCAGACAGTAAAACCGCCGCCAAGGATTACCTTGACCAAGTAGTAAATCGTTTCAAGCCAAAGGAAACGGAGATACATTCGGAAATTCTTGTTGGGCACGTAGCGGACAGCCTTGCCGATTTCAGTGAGAAGAATGACTTCGATCTTATTTTAATTGCGACTCATGGTCGTTCCGGTATAAAACGATGGGTGAGGGGAAGCATCGCCGATAAAGTACTGCATGCTGCAAACATACCGGTTTTAATGGTACGAGCGCCGGGCTCTGAAGGAGGGATTTAGGACTCAGTCAGGAAATGTTCGCAGTCCCCTATTACAAATTGCGTAGCTGTATTAAATTCATATCGTCTGCTAGGATCAATCTCGATTAAACGCCCGCCCGTCTCGTTTGAACTAGCGATGACGGGCAGGCAGCCGGTGTGCTTCGATATGCACAGACGAACGCGTAGTAAGACGCGCACTAAAAACGCGCGCTTTCTAGCTGCACCTTTATTCACATGTGATTTCACATGGAGGGAGAAAAAGATGGAATAAATCGAAGTACAGGATGCACCGGATGTAATCGGCCCGTAAGTTATAACCAACATCCGGCACAACCTGTGGCGATCTATGATTTATACCAAAATTCCAAATCAAGTCGTTGGGGAATAAAGCCCACTGCTGACTTCTGGTGATTGCTCTTGATTTACCTAACCTTTCTTTTCACTGCGTTTTTTTTATTGCACCCGGCTAACGGCTCTACTGTCGAAATGATACTCCTTGACGCCGGGTCTTCGCTCCAGGACATTCCAGCGACAAAACGGCCTGACCAACTTCCACAAAGTCGCGTCGCTCATGGCTATCGCAACATCACCGCCACTTGGCTCGCCGGTCCGACAGATCGCTATCGACACGGCGTCCTGGGTGATGAGTTGGAAGCAGCGCGACTTGTGGCGGAAACCCGCGTCGGAAAACGTCTGCAAGTCGATCTTCCCCTCACACGCGTATTTGAGGACCTTGAACCGAGGCTTGCAGACCTAGATGGTGACGGCCGCGACGAAATTATCGTTGTCGAAAGTGACACGGCATTAGGGGCGTCGCTCTCCGTGTACGGCATCGTCGATCATCGGATCGTGCGAGTTGCGGCAACACCTTTCCTCGGTCAGCCGAACCGCTGGCTCAACCCGCTCGGGGTGGGCGATTTTGACGGCGACGGCAGGCCCGACATCGCACTCGTCGCAACGCCGCATATTGGCGGTATATTGCGCCTATATCGCTTCAGCCGTCCGGAACTGTCACTATTCGCGGAGTATAAGGGTGTCAGCACCCACCGCATCGGAAGCACCGAACTGGGCCTTGGACGCGTCGTGCCTGCAACACCACGCAACCAATTGCTGGTGCCGGATCAGTCGCGCCGAATTCTTATGCTTATGGAATGGACGCCCATTAGATGGCAAGTAGTTGCCCGGGCTGCATTGCCGGGCCAATTGGCGACGTCACTCATTTCATCAGATGATGCACGTTGGCGTTTTCGTCTGGAAGACGGCAGGAACTTTGAAATACAGTTGCACCGGTGAACGGATAAAATGACAGTTTGGCATAGATTCAGTATAACAGGTATATATAGGAACACAGCCCGGAATGCTGCCATCTTTTATCTTTCTGGAGTGTCTTGTGCGCATGGAAGCTTTAGATACAAGATAATCATGGCTCCCGCGGGGAGGGCAGAGTAACGTCTTTGTAATTGTGCACATCATGGTTGACCAAAATTTATCTCACCCAAAGTCGCAAAACCGCTAAGTTTTTTGATCTTTCTTTGCGTCATGGCGTCTTGGCGTGAAAATTTAATAATCTCATTTTAATGCAATGATTCAAGACCATATTCATTAGAAGGACTTATCCCTCCTCTATCGGATCCGGGACTTGCTGTACCTTACCACGCCATGCTATGCTCAACTCACTTTTAGAGTATTTGCCGTGCCCGGCATAAAACTATAGTTTTAACTCAGACTTGTTATTCTGATCCACTTTGAACCCCTAGGTTGTATTAACGACATTGCAAAGAAAAGCTAATGGAAATCATTGTAAAAATGAAATTTGGCTCGCACCTTTATGGTACGGCAACAGCGTATTCAGATATCGATTATAAGGGCGTGTATTTGCCTTCTAAAAAAGAGATATTATTGGGAAAGATCCCTAAATGCCATAGTTATTCGACTGGCAATGACACATCAAAAAACATTCCTGAGGATATCGATGTTGACATTTACTCTCTTCATTATTTTATCAAACTGGCATGCGACGGCCAAACCGTTGCGATGGATATGCTCCATGCACCTGATGAAATGCTAATTGAAAGCTCTGAAATTTGGCAAGCCATCGTGAGACGGAAACACAAGTTTTATACAAAAAACCTCAAATCATTTATTAATTATGCGCGTCGTCAGGCCAGCAAATACGGAATAAAAGGTTCTAGACTCAACACCGTTTCCCAAGTTCTATCTGTACTATCATCAGAAGATCCCGATAACAGACTGAGAAAGATTTGGGATAAACTGCCTAGAATGGAATATTGCCACGATGCGGGCACAGATCCAAACGGCATGAGACAGTATCAAGTATGTGGCAAAATATTTCAAGAATCTGCATCAATCGGTTACGTAATTCCCATACTTAAGAAATTTTATGCTGATTACGGACATCGTGCAAAATTAGCCGCAGAAAATACAAATATTGACTGGAAAGCCATATCTCACGCTTTAAGGGCAGCGTTTCAAACAAAGGAAATTCTTAAGGAGAATACGATAAATTTCCCGCTAAAAGATGCCCCTTTTTTGATGCAGGTAAAAGAGGGCAAACTTGATTACCCCACTGAAGTTTCGCCAGTCCTGGAATCTTTAATGGAGGAAGTTGAGAACTTGATAAGCGAAAGTGAGTTACCCCAGAGTGTTGATATAGATTACTGGAATAAGTTCATCTGTGATATTCTCGAAAAAGAGCGATTCTGAAAAGGTGGAGAATATTGAAAGAGAAAATTTTAAACAGTTTAGATCAAATTGAGAAAGAATACAAAGTTAAGATAATCCTGGCTTGCGAATCAGGCAGCAGAGCGTGGGGCTTTCCCTCCAAGGATAGCGATTACGATGTTCGCTTCCTATATGTAAATCCCAGAGACTGGTATCTGACGATCAGCGAAAAGAGTTATGTTATCGAACTGCCGATAAGTGACGAGCTCGATATAAACGGGTGGGACCTGAAAAAAGCTTTAAAGTTGCTCCGAAAGTCAAAGAGATATAGTCAATAGTTGTGTATGAAGAAATTAGGCGGCAATCCGTTTTTCTTCGACACCATTGACAAATTTAACTCCTCTAATTACTTCTGCCAGGCGTTGCGGATGGTGAAGTCGA
>Ga0126326_1000173_pt1 | contig 29643 bp, 26 predicted proteins | sample InaspJWI67metaG_FD_94485 | JGI IMG/M metagenome (GOLD analysis project Ga0126326, IMG submission 94485) | Marine gutless worms symbiont microbial communities from Oahu, Hawaii - Inanidrilus sp. 1 OAHU.JWI-67 metaG | ecosystem: Host-associated > Annelida > Digestive system > Unclassified | place... | reverse complement strand
TTATCCTGGTTCATGGGTGGTGTATCCTTTCCTTTTTAGTGTGGCCGGTTGACTGCTGCTAACAATCTACCGGTGGATACACCGCCTTTTCCTTTAAACACAACTTTTAAATATAACTCCGTTTCGCTGTAATTGGAGTGTCGCCAAATCCTGCTCAACGGTCATCAGCGATACCAGAAGATCATGGTTTAGAATTTGTTTTTCGAATAGTCGAATCTTAGCTGATCGCATGGACTGCTCGGCGAGGAATGCAACTTCTCTTGCCCGAAACATTTCTTGAGGTTCATTGGAAGGGGCCTCTTTTTTCAACTCATCGGCCAGTTCTGTCAGTTTTTCTTTGTTTTCGCTAATCTCCTTTTGCAACTGAGACGGTCTGTTATTTAACGTCTCAGCCTGCTCCCGCCAATCTTTTAAAGTGTCCTGGGCGAAAGCCAGGGAGGCACTCATTTCGCGCTCTCGCTGCTCGATTTGTGCGGTGGTCATCTGGGATGCCTCTGCTTCGATATCGGTCTCTAAAAAAGCAGGATCTTTAACATTTAGCTTGACTTGTATTTCTTTTATTCTTTGGGGAGCCGCGTTGACGGTTTCGGTGATTTTTTGAGCCTCTGCCTTCAGTCCATAGGCCTCTTCCAGAAGACGGATGCCTGCTTTAAGGTAGCTGATAACGCTTTTTTTATCTGTTTCACTCAGGTCCTTTGAAGCTTCAGCCCCCGCCATCATCGCTTTAAGCGTATCCACCGTCAGGCCGACCGCTGCGGGTTCTTTGACCCCAAGGGGCGGGGCAACCGGTGTTAATGGGGTTTGCTGAGCAGCAACGACACGCCATGCCACCACAGCCAAAATGGTTCCTAAAGCCAATGCGATAATACGCTTAGAATTGATTTCAATAGACATTGTTGAATCCTCCAAATTAAATAGAGCCCAAATAATGATTGGATGTTTACTGATACCCCCTTCTTTCATCGATAAAGTCCGTGCCAAAAATCTATGCCCGGAGGATGTCTCTTTGCGGTATTAAGACATTACAACCACTTTATTTTTTTAAACTAGACAATAAGCCCGGCAGCAGTTGCTATCAGTATTACCACCACCAATATAAACGCCTATTTATTTTCGGCAACTGGAATACCGCCAACATTAATTCCGAGCAAGCCGGTCAAAAGGCTGAACGGCAGAAAGATAGCAGCCACTATAGAGAGGATATACATGGCTTTGTTCATTTGCTCAGATAGGCGGTTGTTCAAATGCTCCTGTGTGATGGCGGCGCGGTCGCGTGCCGAGTCAAGGTCTTCTACGAAACGGGCCGTCCTTTCAAGCAGCTCTCGCAGATGCAATCACGTCTTGCCCGAAAGCCATGGCAATACCCACAGTGCACAGGGGGGGGGTACCAGGGCGACGGCAATTGCGATTCCTGCCAAGGCAGACGAGACGCCGGGACGGGTATACGCAAAAGCAGCCGCAGCACCAGCGGCGAAGGCGATTCCCAGATCCAAAAGGGTCGGTCTCATCCGGGCCACTATCTCCGAGCCGGCCAGCTGCGAACCGATTAGTTCGGTAATGACAAAAGCAACACCGATCGTTAACAAGTTACCTGTTGCAACAGTCGAGAGTGATCGGATTATCAAAGGACATGTTCCTGAGACAAGCCCATATGAAAAAGAAATAATGGGACTCATGAGAGGGGCGATGATCATCGCACCGATAACGACAGCAGCGCTATTGGCAAGCAAACCCAGCGTGGCGATCACCGCGGAGATCGACAGCATGAAATAGAATGAAAAAGCAGGAATCGAACCCCGATTGACAGTGTTTTCAACGGCTTCAACCGATGTGGGTTTCTCTGCGAGCTCGCGCCAATCAGAGCGCCACCGAGAATTTGATGCGCTCATACTAACCTCCAGGTAACATCTGGTGAACTGCCTTTTGTAAAATTAATAGGGATCGCTATTGGGCGGGCTGGTATCCGTAATATTCACAATTATGTAAAACAGTTTTCCACGGACGCGGGCTTCTCAGTCTCCGCTTCAACAAGGCTTGCATTGGCCACAAAGCCGATGACGGCAACTAGGATCAGAGCCTATTTGCCCGCAAAGCAGTTCCTAAACATCTTCGCATTGAGTTCATTCATAATATTTGTGTCGTTTAGATCCAAAAAGAATCAACCATGCACTAAACCAGCACAGAAATTTCGACAGGCTACCGGGCTTCGATTCAAAATAGGTGGCAACCCGATGCTCGAGCGCTATTGTAGCCTTTAGCAGGATCTGCAGGAGAATGGCGGCAAGGAGAGAAATCGTAAACGAGCCAACCGTTACGTATTCCCACTACTCCTCGAATAGATTCAGAATCATCAGGTCGATGAGCGTATGCGACAGGTAGCGGATATACATCACCTGCGGGGTCTTCGGTCTGGCTAATTGAGTTTCGGATCGCATCATCGGTGCTCCTTGAGCAAGTACTTGGATACCCAGTCACGGACTTTGGCAATGGCAATTTGCGACTCAGCGCTCTCGGGGATCACCATTATGAACACGTGCGGCATCCCTTCGTATATATCCAGTTTCGCCGTCTGGCCAGCCTGATCGAGGGCCTGGTAGAGACGGATAAACGTGCTGAGGAGGACTTCTCTCGTACCGCCTTGGATCAAAGTCGGCGGGAAGCCCTGCTCGAAGTTGCCGTACGCGGGCGAGACATAGGGATTCTTGTGGTCTCTGGCTTCGGCGTAAGCGAGTGCCGAAGGTCCAAGAAAGTGTTCATAGGTGTAGAACACCTCGGCATCGCGGAGCGTGATGAACGTGTCCCCGGTCTCGGAGACATCCGCCCAGGGGGACCACAGCACTAGCGCCGCGGGCATCTCCATACCGAGGTCGCGCATCTTGAGCGTGGCACCCGCCGAGAGGCCACCGCCCGCGGAGTCACCGTAGAGGACGATGTCGTCGGCTGGGAAGCCCTGCTCGGCCAGCGCCTTGAAGACCTCGACGATCTCGTCGGTTGTCGCCTGCCACCTGGAATGCGGTGCGAGAGTGTAGTCCACCGCCATGACGCGCAGACCGGTTTCTGCGGCGAAGAACATGGCCGACTCGATCTTGGCCTTGGCCGAGTTCAGTACGTATCCGCCGCCGTGAAGGTAGACCGCGATCTTGTCCGTGCTGGCAAGTTTCGCCGGCGTCACCTCGACCACAGGAATGCCGGCGATTTCGATTTCCCTGTAGGTCACGCCATACGCCGCGGCCTTCTTGTCTGCTTCGGCTTCTTTCATCTTGTTGTTGGCGGCCTGCAAGGCTCTCCAACCCTCGATGTCATCGGGTGCAGGCACCGGCCTTTCGCGGCCTTGACCCTTCTTTGCGAAAAACGCGCCCCATTCGGGCGAGATTGTCTCCGGGGCGTTCGCCCACAAGGGCGTTGCGTCCTGCGAAGCCAGCGGCGCAGAGCCCTTGCCCGAGGGATCGCCAACCTCCTTCGCATCGTCTGCGCTCGCTGCCGGTAGTCCGGAGCACAACAAAAGCGCCAGCAACAAAGAGGGAAGTATCAATGTCATGCGTTTCATTTTGCTCTCCTTCTCATAGGGTGTTCTAATAGATATTCCTGGTGAGAATCGGCCAGGTGCCCTCCAGCGGCCATTTCGAACAGGGCATTGAGACCTAGGATCGTCATCTTGGACTTCAGCTCGCATCACGGGTCCACCTTGGTCACCTCCAGGATCGGCAGATGCAGGGCATACAGGGTGTCGAGCAGTCCGTGCAGCGCGGCCTGATCCTGAAGCCGCCCCCGCAGGGTCGTCAGAGGTTTGTCAGTTTCCGGGCTAGACGTCGTGACCTCCAGGCCGCCAAGCCGCCCGTGCCAGCTCTCGCTCACCCTGCCCTGGACCACGATGCGGTAGGTGGCAGGACCGCCAAACTCAAAATCCCTGTGGTGCTCTCGGCTCGTCATGGGTTCGCCTCACTCGTCCGGTCGGGGTCGCTGCTTCGACGTCAGCCAGCAGCCACGACCAGACAACCTCCGGTTGTCTTACGCTTTTGGCATAACACGCGGCGACACGCTGCGCATCCCTCGAAACGAGGCAAAAACAAGGCAGAAACGAGCAGGCCGCTGGCCGAAAAACGGCCAGTTTAATCCAGATAGAAACAAATGAACGTCCAACATCGAACGCCCAACGTCCAACGTCGAATGAATGTATTCTGTCTATTTTAAAATGATTGAGCGAAGCGATTCCAAAATGGACGTTCGATGTTCAACGTTCATTCTTTTCACGGCTCCGGCCGCGATTACCTCGATTGTGCGCTTTTGCATAAATGTAGTTTCTTACTAGAAGATTGGGGCGGCATGAGCCCCTAAGACGGGTCGCTAGGCAGGTCGGTGGGGAGGCCAGCGGACCAGGATTCCACTTTCCGAAGCCCTCTCGACAGCCTTCAAACGGTCGTTAACTCCGAGTTTCTGGTAGATCTGTTTGAGGTGGCTGTTCACCGTCTGGGGCGAGATTCCCAGGTGGGCCGCGATCTCCTTGTCCTGGAGGCGCAGGGCCAACAGCTCGAGGAAATCCAATTCGCAGTTGGTCAGGTCTTTGCGGTTTCCTCCGGTCGCGACATGCCGGCCCTCAGGTCCGGGCGTCGCGGCTCCGTCGGCCCCGCGCTCGTCGGGCCTCTCCGTGGGCACGCCGAAGGCGGCTACCCGGCGCTCGACTCGGGCGGCGAATTCGCTCTCGGACGGTACGTCGCGGAGAAGCTCTACCATGGGCGTACCGAGCTCGACGAAGGGGAAGACCAGATCGCCTTTCCAGGCCATCGTCGCGGCCCGCTTGACAGCTCCCAGGCCTCCTCCCTCTTGCCCTGCTTTTCGTACGCCATGGCCAGCAGGGCCAGGATCCTGACCAGTTGGAGGGCGTTCCGATGTCCCTCGTTCGCACCGGCGCAATCCAGTAGCTTCTCCTCTGCCTGCGCGACTTCGGCGGGTGACCCCACGGTGATCCTCGCCCAGCAGCGGGTGATCGAGGGCACTTCCATCCAACAAAAGAGAGAGCCTTCAGCCGGCGGCTCGCTCGCGGCGAGCCAACGTCTGGCGGGCTCCGGCCGCCCCTCCAGGATGGAGAGACGCGCTTCCGCCGACATCACCAGCACGTCCATCCTGGGGTCGTCCTGGGTGGCGACGTAGTCCTGAAGAGACCCCATCACCTCTGAGGCCTCCTTGTCCCTCCCCAGCGCTCGATAGGCGAGCATCAGGCCGACGAGCGAGTCCGCCGCGGCCCGCCAGTGATAGATGAACCGCTGCTCCACCGATCGCGCCAGGAATTCGACTGCAGCTTCCCACTCGCAGCGGTTCAAGTGAAGAACCCCCTGCATGTAGTCGGACCACGCCCGCAGATACGCCGACCCGGTGCGCTCGGTGACGTCCCGTAACCGGCGCTGCGCGAGCTCGGCAGCCGGCAGCTCAGCCGCCATCAGGTGGATTAACACCTGAGTCCAGAGCAGTCGGCCACTCCTCCGTACCTCTCGCGCCGGGTCACTGTGCGAGAGCCGGTCGTCCAGGAAACGAATCGCCCGCTCCCTCTGCCCAACCATCTGACTCGACACCGCGAAGATCATCTCGGCAACGCTAAAGAGCTCGATGTTCGCAACAGGGATCATCTGCAGAGCCAGTTCCATGAGATCCAGACTTCCGGCTCCGTCACCCATGAGCCACCGGACGAACCCACGACAGAGCGCGAGCTCGCCATCTAACTCCTTATTACCGGGCTCATCACCGATCAGCGATTCGGCCTGCTCCAGGAGCTCGGGGACGGGCTCGAGGAGGAAGAGGTGACGCAAGTGAATCCATGCGCGAGCCAACAGGAGCTCCGCGCGTTGCCGTACGATCGTCTCGGGGATCAGCGTCAGCCAGTTCGCCAGGGTGACCCACTCGTTAGCGTTCAGCGCGGTATGACGGTGACGAACGACCAGCTCTGCAGCCCGCTCCATGTCCTCGGCGGCCAGTGCATGCTTCAGCGCTTCGCCGATCAGGCCTGCGTCTTCGAACCACTCACTGGCCCTTAGGTGCAGGGCTGCGACGTGATCCGGACCGCGCAGGCGCTGCAGCTCGCCTGCGAGCAACTCCTGGAAGAGGTGGTGATACCGGAACCACCCGAACCGGGCATCGAGAGGAACCGTAAAGAGGTTGCTCTTGCGCAGGCCCTTCAGGAAATCGGCGGCAGAGAGCCCGGTCGGGCCGTCGGTGTCCGTCGGTCAACAGACCGCGTCAATCACCTCTACGCAGAAGCGATCGAGGACGGGTGATGCCAGCATACGGTCCCGGACCATGTCGGGCTGCGCAGCCAGCACCTCCCGCAGCAAGTACTCCTGTATCTCCGGCAAGCGCCCGGGTAGTCCTTTCAGAAAAGCGTCGGCGTTGCGGGCATGCCGCAGCGCCAACGACACGAGCCGCAATCCTACGGCCCACCCCTCCACCTCATGCTGCAGGTGCGCGAGCGCCTCATCGCACACGGAAAGGTCTGTTGTCACGCTCAGAAACTCTCTCGTTTCGTGCTCCGTGAACCGGAGGTCTTGCAGACGCACCTCGTAGATGCGGTGGCCGGCACGAAGGCTCAGCAGGTCGAACGGCGGATCCTGGCGACTGAGAACGACAAAGCGGAACTGTCGCGGGGGATGCTCGAGTATGCGGAGCATCAGATCGTGCACGGGCGACAGAGTCTCAATCCTGTGATAGTCGTCGAGCACGATGGCGCACGGCGCGTCGATGGTGTCGAGGTCGTTGAGCAGATAGCTGACCAGAACCGGTACAGGAGCCAAGGACGCGGATTGCAGGAGCTCGCGGGTGGCGTCACAGGCGCCGGACAATACGGTGTCCACGGCAGAAACGAAGTACCGTAGGAAGGTCCTCAGCTCGCTGTCACCGGCATCCAACGACAACCAGGCGATGCCGCCGTCGAGCTGCTCGGCCCATTGGGCGACCAGCACGCTCTTGCCGTAGCCGGCCGGGGCCGACACCAGGGTCAGTGGCACCTCGAGGCTGGTGTTCATCGATTCGATCAGCCGACCCCGATCCACCAAGTCCGCATCCAGCGGCTGTCGATGGAGCTTGGTCCGTATGAGCGAAATGGGCATGGTTTTTGTCTGTTTGATTATATTTCGCGTAGAAAAAAATAAAAAGTTCTTTAGAAACAGATAAATAAGCGTATTTTACTCTCGCAATTTTGGACAGAAATTGTTACTAGATTGTTGTCTTATCAATAAGTTAACAAATTACTACTCCATAAAAAGAAAACAAAATACGCAAAATCTTGATAGCACAACGTTTGGTATTTGACCAGGCAATTGCCACGTTAGTCGGTCTTTTAAAACCTGATGCCAAGCTAAAAAAAAATGGATCAGATTCTTGATGCCAATGTACAAATTACTGAGCTTGTGCACAGGAATCTGCCCCGGGATTTGTCTAAAACCGGTGCCTGGGGCATAAGTGCCGAACAGGTTTTGCGCACAGCGATTATACACTTCAACAAATCGCCTAACTTTACATCACCCAAATAGTATCTATTATTAAAAAAAGATTTACACCACGTTCAAGGGAGGCATTCATGAATAGTACAATCAAAATGGAGGATATTGAAGTCACCGGTTCTGTAACAGAAGAGTTTTCACAAATACTCACTCCCGAAGCCATGGCATTCATCGGCACCCTCGCCCGCGAGTTCGAGCCGAGACGCAGAGAATTGCTTGAGCGTCGCCAGGTGCGGCAGAAAGAGATCGACAACGGCAAAATGCCAGACTTTTTGCCTGAGACGAAAGATGTTCGCGACGGTCAGTGGACCATCGCCCCGGTGCCGGCGGATCTCCAGGATCGCCGCGTCGAAATCACCGGCCCGGTGGATCGTAAAATGATTATCAACGCTCTGAACTCGGGCGCCTCGACTTTTATGGCTGATCTTGAAGATTCCCATTCGCCCACCTGGAACGGCACGCTGCAGGGGCAAATAAATCTTCGCGATGCGGTGGATCAGACAATCGAGTTCGTCAATCTCGCGGGCAAGCATTACAAGCTGGGGGAGGAGATCGCGACTTTGATCGTAAGGCCCCGCGGCTGGCATCTTGTTGAAAAGCATTTGTTGATTGACGGCCAACCGATATCCGCCAGTATTTTTGATTTCGGTCTTTACTTTTTTCACAACGCCAAAAATCTGATTGCTAAGGGATCCGGACCTTATTTTTACCTGCCCAAAATGGAAAGTCACCTCGAGGCCCGGCTCTGGAACGACATATTCATTCGCGCCCAGGATATGCTCGATATTCCGCTGGGTCGCATCAAAGCCACCGTGCTGATCGAAACCATACTGGCTGCCTTTGAAATGGACGAGATCATTTATGAGCTCAGAGATCACATGGCAGGTCTCAACTGCGGTCGTTGGGATTATATCTTCAGTTTTATAAAACGATTTAAAAACGTACCCGGGTACATCTTCCCGGACCGCGTCCAGATCACGATGACGCGCCATTGCATGCATTCCTACTCCCTGCTGGCGATCAAAACCTGCCACCGTCGTGGTGCCCATGCCATCGGGGGTATGGCCGCCCAAATTCCCATAAAAAACAATCCCGAGGCAAATGCGGCAGCACTCCAAAGAGTTAGAGAGGATAAGATCCGCGAAGTCAAAGATGGGCATGACGGCACCTGGGTTGCCCATCCGGGGCTGGTACAAATTGCCAAGGAAGAATTTGACAAGGGCATGCCCGCACCAAACCAAATCGAAATATTACGCCAGGATGTTAACGTTTCAGCGGATGATCTGCTTAAGTTGCCCACCGGTACGATTACCGAAGAGGGACTGCGCGCCAATATCAACATCGGTATTCAATATATGGCTGAGTGGCTTTTGGGCAACGGATGCGTCCCTATCTATAACCTGATGGAAGATGCGGCCACCGCTGAAATTTCCCGCACCCAACTCTGGCAGTGGGTACATCATCCCCAAGGTGTCTTAACAGATGGTCGCAAGGTTACCCTCGATCTTTTCCGCAGCGTAATGCAGGAAGAAATGGGGGATATCTGTGACCTGGTCGGTGATGAATGTTATGGGGACGGAAAGTACAATGTGGCGTCCAAGCTTTTTGACGAGATTATCTCCAACGATGAGTTGGCTGAATTCCTTACGCTGAGTGCTTACGAGCATCTGGATTGAACTTGTTATGGGCGGGAATAAACCCCATAAGCATTAAATTGTTTTGTAACCACCCACAGATTACATTTATACCTTACAGGGTTGTTTTTAAAGTTGAGCTGAACATCGAATAATGATGTCACTCCGCACCGCAATTTTATTTCGTTTGTTATCAGCAATCCGATATACAACCATTAATGGATTTTCTTTCCAGGCCTTCGACTCCACTCAGGGCCGTGAGCCAGTCGAACGGCCATTAGGATTCACATAAGGAATGTCTTAATCTACCGGGCCGAATGTCTGTTTCTTCATCTTTTCGCATTCAAAATTCGATGTTGGACGTTCGATGTTCGATGTTCGATGTTCAATTATCCAATAAAACTCCCACAGTCCACCGTTATAAAAAATAATTTGGCGTTTATGGGATTTATCCACGCCCATTTTATCTGTGAATCAGTGAAATGCGACACAGCCTCCTTACCAAGGATTGACCCAGTTAACAGGGGGTTTGCCGGATAGAACGCGCAGGATCTCCTTGGCCGCGCCGCCCTGAAGGTCTTCGGTGGATTCTCTGGAATACCAGGCCACGTGGCTGGTTAGTATGACGCTGGACATGCTTACCAGCGGATGATCCCCGGGAATGGGTTCTTTTTCAAAAACGTCCAGACCGGCCCGGAGGATCTCACCCTCCTGAAGCGCTTTGGCCAGCGCGTATGTGTCGATGAGCGCACCACGGGCGGTGTTGACCAGAATGGCCGTATTTTTCATTTTCTTTAGGGCCGCGGTATTGATGATGTGCTTGGTTTCCGGCGTCAACGGGGCATGGATGGAAATGAAGTCCGATTCATGCAGCAACTTGTCCAATTCGACCTTTTCGGCCCCGTTTGCGTTAATGAATTCGGTATCCACGTAAGGGTCATAGACCAGCACTTTGTTCGGCAGAAATCCCTGCCACTTGCGGTGAAAGGCCTGGCCGATCTTGCCGTAGCCGAGGAGGCCCAGGGTTTTGTCGGTGGTGCGAAAGATCTCGTCACAAATGTCAAATTCGAAATTGCCGTTGCGAAGATTCTGATCGCGCACCAGAAGCGAGCGTACGCAGCCCATAAGCAGCGCCACGGCATGGTCGGACACGTCTTCGGTGCCGTACTCCGGTACATTGCTGACATAGATTTTTAGCTGCCTGGCGGTTTCCAGGTCGATGTTGTCCAGCCCCACGCCATAGCGGGCCACAATTTTACAGCGCTCAAAGGATTTCAGAACTCGGGCGGTAATCGGCGCCTCGCGCACGAAAATGGCATCGGCGTCTCTGGCGGCATTGATCACATCATCTTCGGTCATGCTGTCTTCGGTTACAACGACGACTTGCGCGTCCGCCGGTTTTAATATCTCACGCTCCAGGTCATAGGTTTCATAACCCGTGTTGACAACAACTGCTTTGTATTTTGCCATAAGATCTTCCTTTCTCAGCCTCAACCGCCTCCGGCGATGGGAATAATGCTCAGGTCGCAATTATCCCGGATCTCGTATTTCGTTATCTGCCCGGGCGGAATGAATTGTTTGTTGATCACAATCGCATAATCCGCGTGGAGTCGACCGCATTTCTCCAGCAGTGCCCTGCGAAAATCACCACCCAGGTGTCCGGCTAAATCCTCGATGAATTCGGCAACCGTTGAACCGGCCGTTGTCGAAATATCGAATTTTCTTTCCGGAGTCAACCTGGCAAGAAAATCGGCGAGCTTCACGTGCACGGTTACCGTTTGCTGTGATCGGCTGCCCCGTGTTTGGTTGGACGGGCTCATGCTTTTAATACTCCCTGCTGCTGGAGATCCTCAACCAGCCAGTCCAATCCGAGTTCATACAGTTTCCAACTTTTGGGGGCGGCCGATTGGCGATCCAAACCGAGCATGTCATAAACCAGATCACGGGTTGAATAAAATTGCTCGCGGTCGATGGCCTGTCCTTTGAGTGTTCCCCCCGCCAAGGGCTCGAAGCACCGCGACGGCAGCATATCGTCTTCACAAGTAAATCCTTCTCGGGCGTTGAAGGCCCGGGCCATGTGAAATGAGCGTTCGGACACTTTCATCAATTCCCAGTTCGATACATTCCAGCCGGTTGTGCCTTTGACCTGATCGGTAATCTGATCGAGGTTGTAGGGCATAAATGAACAGATGCAGACATGGTTGTTGATGGCCCGGTTGAACATCATATACATCCAGATTCGCGCTTTACGGGGGCTGAGATCATCGCTGTCGGCCGGATCCAGGATTCCCATATTTTGAACGGCCGCAAAAGTAGGTGCATCTTCACTGGCGTACATGTTGTCGTGAATATTGGTCATGTGTTCGGCCCCGGTGACTGAAAGCGCATAGCCGATGCCCATACCGGCCTTCCAGTGCGGTTCGTGCAGCGGAAACGGTTGGCCTTTGACATGCATAAAACAGGCAGCCGCCTCCTCGCCTAGTTTGGCGGCGATGTTTTTGGGACCTTCGGCCAGGATATCTCCCAAGCCTTCGCGCTTGACGATCTGATCCAGGAGCTGCAGCAGGCCGCTGGTGGAGCCGAATTTTAAATCCAAATCACCGATCAGATCCTTGGGCAACAGTCCCCGTTCGGCACACTCCATGGCGCCGGATATCATGATGCCGGTGCCGATCGTATCGATTGTGTGGGCGTCGCATATTTCGTTGGCCTTGGCGACTGCTTTAAGATCGTTGATCCCGCAATTGGAGCCGAATGCTGAAATGGTTTCATATTCGGGACCACCGTAACGGCGGCTGACTGTCAGTCCATCTTCGTTGACTTCCACAATCCGCTTGCAGTGTACCGGGCAGCCGTAGCAGCTTGAACGATCCACGAGAATAGTATCGGTCATGTGACGGCCGCTGATGATCTCTACATCCTCAAAGCTCCCTTCATTGAAGTTTCGGGTCGGCAGGCCGCCGGCAGCATCCATAAAGGGAACTCCCCGTGCGGTACCCATCTCTTTCATCGTACCCAAAGTGGCTTCATAATTATCGCGCATCCATTTGGCCATTTCGGTAACTGCCTGCTTGTTGTCAACCTCCGGCCGCTGTTTGCCGTTGACGGCAATGGCTTTTAGTTTCTTGGCGCCCATCACCGCTCCTAATCCTGAGCGCCCGATAAAATCATGCATGCCCAGGGCGATGCATGCGAAACGGTTCAGGCGTTCACCTCCCGGACCGATGATGGCGGCAGAGGCTTTTTTATCACCCACAGCCTCACGGATGGCCTCCTGGGTTTCGTAGGCTTCCAGGCCCCAAATGTCTGCCGCATCCCGCAGTTCAGCCGTTTCGTTGTTTATCCAGAGATACACCGGCTTTGCGGATTGACCTGTAATCACGATGCCGTCATAACCGGCCCAGCGCAGCTTGACGCCCCAGTCTCCGCCGCCTTCACCTTCACCGTATCCGCCTGTCAGCGGCGATTTGGCACCGGCGCTGTTACGGGCCGATCCGGGTATACCCGTGCCCGTGAGAACGCTGGCGGCAAACACCAGCACGTTGTCGGGACCCAGGGGATCGCAACCGGGTGGGACTTCCTTTAGCAGATAATGTGAAACTATGCCTTTGCCGCCCAGGTAGGTGCGGTAAAATTTTTCATCATGTTCGTCAACACCGATATCTCCGCTGCTCAGGTCGACGCGCAGGATTTTTCTCCAGTAACCGTTGGGCATGGTACACCTCCTCTTTATTTACTTTATGCAATTTAAAGGGCTGCTTTGCAGATTCCAAGAATATCCTTTGCCTTGGCCACCCGCGGGCTTAGCGGGACCATGAAATTGCCTTCCACGGATTCGGCGATCTCCGGCAGCTCTTGCTCTTTGACCCCGTAATTGGAAAGGCCTTCGTGCAGATCGACATCCCGCGATAACTGCTCAACCGCTTCCACCGCCAATTCGGCAGCTTCGCGGTCGGACAGACCTTCGACGTTTTCGCCGAGGGCAACCGCGATATCAACATACTTTGATACAGCTCCCGGCAGAAGGAAGCGCATGGCATGCGGCAAAACGATGGCATTGCTGACACCGTGGGGCATGTTATGAATGCCGCCAAAGGGAATCGTGATGGCATGTACCAGGCACAGTTTGGTATTGTGAAAACCGAGACCGGCCATCAAGCTGGCCGTCAGCATCCCCTCACGGGCGTCAATGTCGCTGCCATTGTGCACCGCCGTTCGGAGATAACGCCCAATCTGTTCAATCGCCCGAAGGTTCATCGTATCGGTAACCCGCCAGGAATTGACACTGATATAGGATTCTATGGCATGGGTCAGCGCATCCAATCCCGAATCCCGGGTTGGTCCAGGCGGAAGGGTCAGGGTGAGCACCGGGTCGAGAAGTGCCACCGTGGGGGCTATCTGAGGACTTCGTATCCCCCCCTTCAGCTTTTTCTCGGGATCGTTCATAACGGCAACGTCGGTGATCTCCGCCGCGGTTCCGGCGGTGGTTGGCACGCAGATACAAACCCGGCCGTCGTTTTTGACCAGGTCGACCCCCAAATAATCGGAAGCGCTGCCAGGGTTGTTTGCCAGTACGGCCACGCATTTGCCCACATCCATCGGGCTGCCGCCGCCCACGGCGATGACGCCGTCAAAGTTTTCGTTGGCAAACCGGCCGGCAGCTCGGTCGATTGTCTCTACGGTCGGATTATATTCCACCTCGTCGAATACCTCAGCCGATATGCCGGCTGCCTTCAGGGGCGATAGGATATTGTCCAAGATGCCAGAACCGGAGACGCCCTTATCCGTGACAATTTGTACTTTTTTTACATTCAGGCTTGCGGCGATGTCACCGATTTGTGCGGCGGCGTTGCGACCACAGACGATACGTGTTGTAAGGTTGAATTCATTTGGTGAAGACATGGGATCCCCTCCTAATAGTTCTCAGGCTGAACCATACATTATTGCAAAACAGCCTGTGTGAGTGTTATGCGGTAGGTTGACTGATAAGATTGTTAACAATTCAATTAACTTTTTATATTCATATGTCAATAACTATTTCACCTTAAAAATTTGCCTTGACAGTAATTCGCAAAAAGGATTAAGGCTGGACAGGTGGACAGACCACTTGTCCAAAGCAATCCTTAGCGCTTCGATTCGCAAATACAGTGACGTATTTCTAGAGTGAGAATCGTTAATAATGCTCATTCAGCACTAAGTCCTGAGGACCTCGACTGAGCTCGGTCGAAGTCTAGATAAATACGTTATCGTATTTATGAATCGAAGGACTTAGCAAAATATTTTTGTCCTGCCAACCAGATAATCGGAGGTGATCCATGGCTTTAGAAAAGCTTTTCAGCCCGTTTTCGATTGGAAGTCTGACATTGGAAAACCGTATCGTGATGCCCCCCATGGCGACCAACTATGCTTCACCGGAAGGGTTCGTTACCGATCGTATGATTGACTACTATGTTGAACGCGCCAAGGGCGGTGTCGGATATATCAACGTCGAACACACGGCTGTCCATCAACAGGGCAAGGCCAGTCCGAAAATGCTGATGATCAGTTCGGACGAACATGCTGCGCAACTCAAGAGGCTTGTGGATGCTGTGCATGCAGCCGGCGGAAAAATAGTCATTCAGATAAACCATGCCGGACGACAGACTTTCTCCGCCGTGATAGGCTCTCCCATCGTTGGACCGTCTCCCTTAGCTGCCTTGCCGACCATGGAAACACCACATGAACTCAGCGCCGATGAAATCGAAGAGCTCGTGGGCATTTATACCGCCGCAGCGCAGCGGGTCCAGCAGATAGGCGCCGACGGCGTCGAACTGCATATGGCCCATGGATATTTGCTCTGTTCCTTCCTATCGCCTTTTTCCAACCAAAGAAAGGACGCTTACGGTGGTGAGCTTGCCGACAGGGCGAGATTTCCCCTGGAGGTACTAAAATCCGTCCGCAATCGCGTCGGTCCCGATTTTCCAATTATCTGCAGATTGAGCGGCGACGAATATGTTGACGAAGGCCTGAAGATAACCGAGACAACCCGGATTGCCCGGCTGCTCGAAGAAGAGACTGCCGATGCCGTGCATATTTCGGCATGTAACGCCGCCTCGGGCTACCTGAATCATCCGCCCTATTACGTTGAAGAAGGGGTCTTCGTGCACCTGGCCGATTCCATAAAAGCAGAAGTAAATATTCCTGTCATTACGGTCGGCCGAATCCGAACCCCTGAGTTGGCCGATCGCGTCATCCGGGAAGGTAAAGCCGATCTGGTATCCATGGGCCGTGCCCTTCTGGCAGATGCCCATTTGCCCAACAAAGCCAAAGAAGGTCGGCTTGATGAGATTATCCCCTGTGTTTCCTGCAATAAATGCATTCAGACCTTGAGACAGGATGCCGTTCGTTGCACCGTCAACCCTGAAACAGGCAATGAAGCCCAATTAAGATTTGCAAAAGCCGAACAACCTAAAACTGTCTGGGTTGTCGGCGGCGGTCCCGCAGGGCTCAAGACAGCGGAAATTGCAGCTCTGAGGGGCCATCGCGTCACGATTTTTGAAAAAGAAAATATTCTGGGCGGCCGCATGCGGCTGGGAGCTGTCCCGCCTCAGAAGGCCGTCTACATCGAATTTCTCGACTTTCTTGAAAACCGCATAAACGCACTGGGGGTAAGCGTCGAGCTAGGCAAAGAATTTACAACAGAGATGCTGGAAGCCGGTCAACCGCAGGCTGTCGTCGTTGCCACCGGTGCCCGACCGCTTTTGCCGCAGTGGGAAGGCATACAGGAAAGCAATGTGCTGACCACGGATGATGTGCTCTCTGGGCGCGTGGACACCGGAAACAATGTTCTCATTGTCGGCGGCGGCGGGACCGGGGGCGAGATAGCCGATTATTTATCGGATATGGGAAAGAAAGTCACGATCGTGGAAATGCTGGACGGCATCGCCACCGACCTGGTCAATCATCTGCAGCACTATCTTTTAAAGCGACTCAATCAAAAGAACGTCACGATGATCACCTCGACCAAGGTTAAATCATTGGGCCGAGGGTTTGCCATAGCGGAGGACGCCTCCGGCTTTAAAAAACTGGACGGATTCGACAGCATTGTGCTGGCTATGGGGTCGGCCTCCGACGACCGCGTTTTCAAACAGATGAAAGGCAAGCTGGCGGAGCTGCATGTCATCGGTGATGCGGTCCAACCCCGTGAAATAGTGGATGCGGTATATGAAGCCGAAGAGATTGCCATCAGATTATAGGCATTAATATTTTAAAAATTTGGCTCCTCCCGAGCTTAAAATTACATACCGGGTTGTACTGACTGTTGCGTGTTTCGTGTTACGGGTTACGGGTCTTAAGCAGGATGGATTCCTTTATTAAACTCGCAACTCGTGACTCGTAACATCATCTTTCAAGGTAAAAATGTTTTATTGTCTGTGGTCGTCTGTGTGGGTCTGTGGCTAACCTGCCGCTGCCGTGACTCCGAAAGGAGGTGATAATAAGCAATTAAAGATAGAATTCCTTTTTAACCGCCTGCCAAGGTCTTATACGTTTACTGTGGCCTCAGGTTAATCAGTAACCTTTCAAGCGAAAGGAGGGGAGGAATGAAGTGTACAAAAAGATTTATTCTGATTATCGGTCTGGTGTTTCTGTGCGTCACCCTTTTCAGCGGTGCCGCCCTGGCCGCAAAAAAGGTAATTCACGTCTGGCATACTGAAACCAACCCGCAATCAAGACAAGCAATTGCCAATATTGTCTCAAGGTTTGAGGCGCTACATCCGGATATTAAAGTCGAAGCCGAGGCGCTTGCCTGGGGAGACCTGGAAGGCAAAATTTTGGCGGCCCTGGCGGCCGGCTCCCCACCAGAACTTTCCCACGGCCAGCCCATTACCTGTGCCGCGCTGCAGGAGAAAGGCCTGCTTTTGCCCCTGGACGACGTGGTTGACGCCATCGGTGAAGACAACATTTGGGACCAGATCAAGATGGTGGGCAAGTTCGGCGACCACTATTACGGCCTGGTGCATGCTGCAGGGACTTCCCTGCTGGTCTACCGTAAAGATCTGGCCCAAAAGATGGGATTGCAGAACCCCAAAACCTGGGACGATCTGCTCAACAACGCCAAAGCCCTGACAATGGACACCAACGGTGATGGAAAGACGGACATCTACGGCCTGACGATTTCAGGTAGTAATCTTTTCGTCAACATTCTCATGGGCGAGTTGATCAAAGCCAACGGGGGCGTTCTATTCGACGAGCAGAATCGTCCGCGCTTCACCGACAGGTCAATGATAGAGACCCTGAACTTTCTGAAAGAGCTCACCAAATATCTTCCTCCCGGCTGGGAGGGACACGGGTACCGTGAAACGTTTGCCAATATGTACGGTAAAAAAGCGGCCATGATGTTTCAGGGTTACGGCAGAGGGGCATCATTGATCGAGCAATACGCCCCCAAAGAGATGCAGAGCACCGACACTTTTGATGTCTGGATCAAGCCCCATGGACCCAGCGGAACCAAGCCCGCCGCCCAGGTGGATCAGGAGCCCTGGATGCTCTTCAAGGGGAGCAAGTATCCGAACGAAGCCAAAGAATTTTTGAAGTTCTTCTATCAGGACGACAATTATTTAGAGTATATCCAAACGGTGCCGATTCACTTTTTCCCCATCACCAAATCCCTGCGCCAAAGCAAAGCCTACCAACAGACCTCCATGATCCAAAGATGGAAAGGGTGGCTGGATGTGCAGGAATACTATCTGGACAACGACCTGGTCAAACCGACCCTGGTGATCGAATGGAAAGACATGGCCTCCAAACCCTATCTGATGGATATTTTGGGATCCGGCATCCTCAAGGATATGGTGATGGAAGTGACCAAAGAAGGGGTCGCGCCCGAAAAGGCAGCTGCCAGTGCTCAAAGGAAAGCGGAAGAGCTCATAAAAGACAAAGGATATGCCAAGTGGTAATTTAGGTTAGAATGAAGAGCCGGCAATTCCACTTCGATTGTCGGTTCTTCTCAACGTATGAAACTGTAAAAAAGATATTTCGGGCGGGGATAAACCCCATATGTGCTAAGTTTTATATGCTTGGGAGACTGAGGGAGGTTTTTGATAAAAGATGAACATTGAACATCGAACGTCCAACATCGAATTTTGAATGGGAAAAGAAGAGGTAACAGATTTATAACCAGGTAAATTAAGATTTTGGTCAAGAATATAAATAGGGTTGAAAAAGAAATTGTCATTCAAAGTTTGATATCGGCTTTTTGAAAAATAATGAAATTAAATCGAGGAGCGGAGCGACATCACTATTCGACGTTCAACGTTGGACGTTTGATGTTCGATGTTCATCTTTCAAAACTACCCTGCACGGCATTAATGCCACCCTTAAAGGACTATATAACAGCTTCGCGCGTTGTTTATCCCCGCCCGTGGCCAGATTCAATCTAAACGATCGGGATCCGGATTATTAGCTGGAGTGATACGGTGAAACTCAACTCTCAAAAAGCAGGGATGATGCTGATTGCGCCCGCGGTTTTGCTGATCTGCTCCCTGCTGGTGTATCCAGTGTTGTACGGTGTCTGGCTCAGCCTTTTCAAAAAGCACTCTTTTTTTCCGGATCAGCGCTTTGTCGGTCTGGCCAATTATTTATATTTAATGAAAAATCCCGAATTCTGGATGAGTGTCTGGTACGGAACGGTTTACTCCGTCAGCACAATTGTCTTCCAAATTCTGATCGGCATCGTGGCAGCATTGATCGTCAATGAAACATTCAAAGGTAGAAATTTCGTGCGGGGAGTTATTCTATTCCCCTATGTTATCCCTACGGTGGTGGCAATTATTCTCTGGAAATGGCTTTTGAACAACCAGTTCGGCCTGGTAAACTATCTATTGGTAGCAGTGGGAATCATCGAAGACCCGATTTCCTGGATGGGCATGGATCATATTATGACTTCTCTGATCCTCATCAGTGTCTGGGAATTCTTTCCGTTTGTTGTGCTAAGCGTGCTGGCCCGCATGCAAACGATTCCGCCGGTGCTTTATAAAGCCGCTAAAGTGGACGGTGCCGGTCCTTTCAGACGTTTTCTGCATGTAACTCTGCCCCAATTAAAAAATGTGCTGTTTGTCGTTATTTTACTGAGAAGCATTTGGATGTTTACCAAGTTTGACACAGTCTGGCTGCTGACCCAGGGGGGCGGGGCAGAAAAGTACATCAGAACGCTGCCGGTTTATGCCTATAAGAGGACCTTCATGTATTACCAGGCGGGATTAGGCTCGGCGCTGGCAGTGATCATGTTCATTATTCTGGTGGTTGCGACTGCGATTTATTTTAAAACCTTCAGAAGGGAGGAGGAAGTTTGACTCCCAAGAATAATTTTTTTTCAATGCGGGGGCAATTTATTTATTGGTGTGCGGCCGTTTTAGCGGTTTCTACCGCATTTCCCTTTTTCTGGATGATTAGCACCTCGTTTAAGCCGCTGCAGGAAATATTTGTTTATCCCCCAAATTTTCTACCCCAGGAATTTACCCTGGCAAACTTCGCACGGCTGTTCGAACAAACGCGTTTCCTTACGTATTTCCGCAACAGTGTGTTTGTCTCGTTGGCAACAGTGGTATTAACAATGACGATCGGCTGCGCCGGGGCCTATAGCCTGACGCGATTTAAATATTACGGCCGGGACCATATTGCCAATCTTATTCTGTTTACCTACATGTTTGCACCAATAATGATCATTATTCCGTTTTACGTGTTGATCAAGAAAATCGGGCTGGCAAATACCCATACCGCCCTGATCATGGCGTATACGGCCTTCTGTCTTCCGTTTAGCCTGTGGCTTTTGAGAGCTTTTTTTCAAAGCATCCCTCTGGCCCTGGAAAAGGCGGCCTTAATTGACAGGGCTTCCCGACTTCAGGCGGTTATCTATGTTGTGCTGCCGCTGGCGCTGCCGGGAATCATTGCCACCAGCATATTCACTTTTATTCTGGCCTGGAATGATTACATCTTTGTGAGGATATTGATCACGTCGGATGAGCTCAAGACGCTTTCCGTCGGTATTGCCGATCTTTACAACGCCACCGTTATCGACTGGGGGATGATCATGGCCGGAAGCATGTTGATCACCGTACCGGTGCTGATATTTTTCGTTTTGGTCCAGCGCCACCTGATAGCCGGATGGGGAGCCGGTGCACTGAAAGGTTAGATTTCAAGGAGGAAGCCATTGGCCATGAGCAAACCGGATAGAAAGTTATTTTCTCCCATAAAAGCCAGTAAACTTTCCGATGAGGTTTACAAGCAGATTGTTGGTTTGATCAGCAGCGGCAGGTTGAATCCGGGTGATAAGATTCCGGCCGAGAGGGAACTGGCAGCCGATCTGGGAATCAGCCGGCAGTCCATCCGTGAGGCGTTAAATCGCGCAGAAGTCATGGGTCTGATTGAAGTCCGTCAGGGGGAGGGCAGCTTCATTCTCTCATCCGTCAAAGGAGAATTAAAACCGCCACTGACCCTTATTATCGAAAAAGAGGCTGAGCGGATATTTGATTTTATTGAAATCCGTAAACTGGTTGAAGGCTGGTGTGCCGAGAGAGCTGCCAGTAAGGCTACCGACGAAGAACTGGCCGGCATGGAAGAAATTCTGGATAAAATGAAGCAGGTAGCAGCCAAGGACAAACAATGGGAAGAGTTGGATTTGGAGCTTCATTTATCCATTGCCAAAGCCACCCACAATGTGATTGCGGCGCATATCATGGAAGCTCTGAAAAGTAATTTTCGGCCTTTTTTCAAATTTACAAAATCGATGCCGAGCTCGGAAAAAATCGATGTTCTCTGGCAGCACCACTATGAAATTTTCATAGCTATTAAGCACAGAGACCCCGAGACGGCCAAAAGAAAGGTCATCGAACATCTGGAATTTATCGAGCAAAAGCTCAAAGAGGATATGGGAACGATCCAAAACTGAGCATCGTATCGACTCTGAATATATATTCTGGTCTCCATGACCAGATCGAGCCAATAGGCTCTGCCGTGTAGAAGATAGTGCCTAAAGTGAGCTAAAGTGCCTAAAATGCCTAAAGTTAAGGAGCGCCCAGAAGGGCGCGATCCTTATATTATTACGCTGGAGCGAAGCGACACCGCAACTTTAGGCACTTTAGCTGCACTTTGAATTTTAGTCACCATTAAGTCCGAAGGCTGCAAGCCTCTTATAGGGGCAATCCAACGTATGGTTCTCTGCGCTTGGATACTTTAAAGGAGGAGGTTGATATGACGAGACTGAAGGATAAAACGGCGCTGATTACTGGCGGCGCAAGAGGTATCGGGGCGACAACGGCGCTGTTGTTTGCAAAAGAAGGCGCCAGCGTCGGTATTGTGGACCTTCAATCAGAAGGATTGCAGACGGTAGCCGGCAACGCACAGGCGCAAGGGATTGAGATCGAGACGTTTACCGGCGACATAACTCAGAAAGATCAGGTCGACCGGGTTGTAAACGATTTTGTTCAGCGACTGGGACGAATCGATATTTTAGTCAACAATGCTGGTGTTGTCATTCCCAGGCCTTTTCTAGAAAAAACGGTCGACGATTGGGAAAAAACGCTATCGGTGAATTTGATCGGGATGTTTCTGTGTTGTCAGGCGGCTGCAAAACATATGCTTGCGCAGAAATCCGGTAAAATCGTCAATATTTCTTCCATTCGGGGCATTGGGCACTGCGGGCGCGAAGGCGTGATGGATTACAGCGCATCGAAAACAGCCGTTATTGGGCTGACCAAGACCATGGCCAAAGAATTGGCGCCCTATATCAATGTCAACACGGTCGCCCCCGGACATACCAAAACCGAAATGACCGCCCCCCTGCCTGATGAAATTAAACAGAATATGATCGAGGGGTCGTATCTAAAGCGCATGGCGGAACCCGAGGACATCGCTAAAGCCATTCTATTTATGGCGTCCGATGATGCCGATTTTATTACCGGTCAGCTCCTTCTCGTGGACGGGGGGTTCAGCCTGAAAAGAACCTGCTTTGGGCTTAAATTTAGCGAGAAAACCCTGGTGCTCTGGGCCGGGTCACAGACAGACGGCTCTGCCTTGAAAAATCCAGGGAGTTGTGGAGTTATGGAGTAATGAAGTAATGGTTTAAGGCTCTTGGGCTCCAGGGGAACAAAATTCTATCTATCTCGGGTTTGATTCCCGATAGATGTTTGTCACCTGTTCGGATTACCAATGCTCCAACACTCCAATAGAAGGTTTAATTCAGCTCGGTCACAGAGCGCCCCCTTCCAGGGGTTGTACCAAAGCCGGGCCTGCCGCGGGGTAGCCTGGCGAAGACGGGTCCTTGGGCCCGGATCTTTACTATTCGTTAAAGGGGACGAACATTGGCAAAGGTCGTGCTGCAGAATGTCTGCAAAGATTTTGGAAAGATACAGGCGGTAAGCTGTTTTTACCTCGACATCGAAGATAGAGAATTTTGTGTGCTGCTCGGCCCCAGCGGTTGCGGCAAGTCAACCACGCTGCACATGATCGCCGGTCTGGAGGAGATGACCGAAGGCAAAATTTTCATTGGCGAGAGATGCGTCAATGAGATCGGGCCCCGGGATCGTGACATCGCCATGGTCTTTCAGGATTATGCCCTCTATCCGCACATGACGGTTCGACAGAACATGGCTTTTGGTCTGAAACTGCGCAAGTTCCCCAAAAAAAAGATTGAAACCCGGGTTCTGGAAGCGGCCGGAATATTGGGGATCGAGGAGCTGCTGGATCGCAAACCGCGGGAATTGTCCGGCGGACAACGGCAGCGGGTAGCCCTGGGAAGAGCGATTGTCCGCAAACCGGCGGTTTTTCTATTTGACGAACCTCTCAGTAACCTGGATGCCAAACTGCGGGCTCAGATGCGGACCGAGATCTCAAAACTACACGACAATTTAAAGACAACTATGATCTATGTTACCCATGACCAGGTGGAAGCCATGACCATGGGAACTAAAATTGTCGTCATGAAGGATGGTGAAATGCTGCAGGTGGCATCCCCGCTTGAGATCTACAACTATCCCGTGGATAAATTCGTCGGGGGATTTATCGGCAGCCCGGCTATGAATTTTATCAACGTAAGGATTGTTGAAAAGGACACAGATTTATTGGCGATCTCAGACGGTTTTCAGCTCAAAGTTCCTACCGGGAAAAAAAAGTACTTCCAACGCTTTGTCAATGACGAATTGATTCTTGGTATTCGGCCCGAACACATTGAAGAGAAAGCGTATGCCGACCAATCCGTGTTTAGTCAGTCCTTTACGGCGGTGGTTGACGTCATCGAAACTCTGGGATCAGAGGTTCAACTCGAGGTAAACGCAGGCGATCATACCCTGATCGCCAGGGTGGATGCGCGCTCTAACACCCGGCGGCTTGAGAAAATTGATCTGGCCGTCAACATGGATAAAATTCATTTCTTTGAGAAAGATCCGCCCAACATGCGCATTCCGATCGAAAAACGATAAACGGACTGGCGCAATGGCCATCGGGTGATTATCATAAATGCATTATCCGGTTTATCTAAAATAAAACAATTGTTAAAGGAGATTTAGACATGGAACTTCAGAACAAAAAAGTAGCCCTTCTGGTGGAAGATATGTATAACGAGTTTGAATTCTGGTACCCGTATTACCGATTGAAAGAAGCCGGCGCCGAAGTGGTGGTGGTCGGCACCGGAAAAGACGAATACCAGTCAAAAGCCGGGCTTCCGGCCAAGGCAGATGTCAGCGCTGAACAGGCGGCGGCAAACGATTTTGACGGTGTCGTCGTCCCGGGCGGATTCGCCCCTGATCTGATGCGCCGTTCGGAAGCCATGGTGCAACTGGTGAAGGATCTGGATGGGCAGGGTAAGCTCGTCGCCGCAATATGTCATGCCGGTTGGATGATTGCTTCAGCCGAAGTGGTCAAGGATCGAACCGTAACGTCTTTCTTCTCCATTAAAGATGATCTCATTCACGCCGGAGGCAATTGGGTCGATCAGGAGGTCGTGATTGACCGCAATCTGGTCACAAGTAGAACCCCGAATGATCTGCCGGCATTCATGCAAGCAGTGATTTCCGTATTGAGAGGGTAATAATACTTCACAGTAATTGTGAGAAGATGCCCTGTTTAGCGCTGGCATCTTGTGGATTATCCCTCTGATTTGATCGATCTTGATCTAATCGGTCCAGACCATAGTACGATGAAGGGCGCTGTAAAAAATACAGCGCCCTTCAAAGTTTTGCGATTTTATATTTTTATAGAGATTGCTTCACCCTCGTAAACTGCATCCACAATCGCACGGGGCTGTTTGGCATCTCCGATAGCATATACCTCGTCAACTTTGCCCTGAATATTCTTGTAGATTGTGTCGTTGGGTGCTTCCGAACCGATTGCCAGCACGATACTATCGAACCCATCTAATCTTTTTATGTCTGGGGCACCTTCAACCATAGCATAGCCTTTGCCCAATTCCACGACCCGTGTAGAGGTAAGAATGGTCACCCCCTTTTCATTAAGCCGCTGTTTAAGGTAGTACTGCAAATGATTCACAAGGTCCAATGCAATATCTTCCATCATTTCCACCAGGGTGACCTTTTTGCTTTTCTCTGACAATAGGTCAGCAATTTCAGCCCCTGTACCGCCGCCTCCGATCACCAGTACCTTATCCCCGATGTTTACCCTTTCAGACAAAACATCATCCACGGATAGGGCATTGCTTTCTTCGATACCCTTCCAGGCAGGAAGCTGTGGCAAAGCACCTGTTGCAACAATGACCACCTCCGGCTTTTCGGAATCGAGCATGTCCTCGGTGAACTCCCTTCCCATTTCAAGGGTGACACCCAGGGTCTTTACCCTGCGTTCAAGAAAGTCAAGAAACTCAATGTATACCTCCTTTTTAGGCGGATTTGCCCCGAGTCTCATTCTTCCACCGGTCCTGGCGTCTTTTTCAAAAACCTTCACCTGATGACCGCGCAGCGCTGCTATTTCAGCCGCCTTGAGTCCTCCAGGTCCGGCTCCTACGACCAATACCCGCCTGGGGCGTTTAGCTTTTTCGAATTTTAATCGGGTTTCGTTGCCAACCTCCGGATTGACGGAACATCGAATAGAATCTTCTCTCTGGGTCTGGATGCACTTGTTGCATGAAATACAGGGAATGATTTCATCAAATTTTCCCTTTTCTGCTTTACGGGGTAAATCGGGATCTGCAATCAGCGCACGACCCATGGAGACTAGATCCGCCATCCCATCTTCGATGATTTGATCTGCCATCGCGGGGCTTCTGATCCTACCTACCGTAATGACAGGGATAGTCACTTCCGGTTTTATGGCCTCAGCCAGATGCGTAAAGACCCCTTCTTCTACGTAATAAGGCGGCTGATTCAAATAACCCGTCACAACATTACAGGCCGATATATGGAGGGCATCGGCTCCTTCACTTTCTAAAGTTTTAGCGATCTGTTTGGTTTCCTCGATTTTGAGTCCTCCCTCAAGGTATTCGTCAGCGCTCAATCGGCAAATTATGGGAAAATCCGGGCCGACGCGACTTCGCACGGAATGTAAGACTTCTACGGCAAGCCTGGATCGACCCTGGAGATCGCCACCATACCGGTCCGACCGTTTGTTAGTAAAAGGAGAGAGAAACGAGCATATGAGGTAGCCATGGGCCATATGAATTTCGACTCCGTCGGCGCCGGCCTCTTTAACCTTTTGCGCGGCAGCTGAAAAAGCCTCGATGATTTCCCTGATTTCAGCGACAGAAAGCTCGCGAGGAATTTCGTTTTTAGGCGGGCCGGGAATAGGAGACGCCCCGACAATGGGAGCCCCTGTAATCTCAGATGAGGTCTGTCTCCCCGCATGATTGATCTGGACGACGATTTTTCCATTCACTGCGTGAATTGCTTTTATTAGCTTCTTGATTTTCGCAGCATGTTCGTCAGTGCTGATGAGCATCATTTTCCAGCTCGCCTTTCCCTGTTGCATGATGCCGGTGTGTTCGGAGGTGATATATCCGACACCCCCCTTTGCCCGTTTAACATAATAGGCAATCTGTCGGTCAGTTGCGAAACCTTCCGGCGTTGAATAATGGGTTGCCATGGGCGGCATTACAATTCGATTTTGAATCTTTAATGTCCCAATAGATATAGGTTTGAAAAGTTTGTTCAGATTCATTTTATGCCTCTCTAAATTATATCTTTTTCTAAGATTCATACTCTGATACTAAGAAAATCGGTTGTTAGAAATGGACCGGGCATGCACTTAATAAAAGTTACGAATCATGCAATCCTTTTATGTAAATCGTCTAAATCGATGCGCTCCGAAGTATTCTGCAAAAGTTCGATATTTAGCATTACTTCCTCAGTATTTCGCATTCCAACCAAAACGACATCAACTAGTGGATTTGATAATACAAATTGGATTAAGGCTTCGGTATAATCGAAAGTGTTGCCTGGATTCACCTTTCGGATCCATTTCTGAAAGATCATTGAAGTTGCACTTCGCATGGTGATCGTTCCCATGTCCAATTCTTTTGCCTCATAGAGACTTCCCGATTTTCTCACGGGATCACAGGGATGTTGAAAAATGAAATTGTAGCAAGTCTGAAGAACATCGAACCGATTGCTCTGGATCAGTCTGTGCATCGGAGGATCTTGATCTTCGGATGTAAAGCCTATGAATTTTACCAATCCCTCCTCTTTCAACCGATACATATGATCTAACGTACCGCCAGCTTTTAAAATGAAATCGGCATCTTTGTCCAGGATATGCTCACCGTGAATTTGTATTAAATCAATTGAATCTCTTTTCAATCTTATTAAACTTGACTCCACCGAACCACGAACGTTATCTAAATCTTTTATGCCTATCTTCGTGGCCACACAGATCTTTTTAGGACCAATTCCCTGAAACGCTTCGCCAAAGATTTTCTCTCCTTGCCCGTCACCATATGCGGGCGCCGTATCAAAGAAATTAATTCCACATTCTATCGCCTTATGGATTGCTTCAATAATTGGTTTTGTATCATCTTCATTTGAGGGATCATGCACCGCCAAATAGTTTTTGATACCGGCCGGTGCGCCTCCAAAGCCAATTTTACTAACTTTTAAATTCGTTTTGCCGAGTCGAACATATTCCATGAAAAGCCCTCCCTTTTCATTATTTGTAACCGCGAGTTAATAGATGCGCTTTATGGCACATGGTTAGAATACCTCTTCAACGAGTCGGCATCACCAGGTTCGGAAGAAACATCACCAGTCGCGGGAAAAGAATGGTCGTTAAAAGGCCTAGTAATAAAGGGATATACAGAGGAAACATTTCGCGCATGAAATCTTTCACCGAAATACCGGCGATTCCGGATGCTACGAATATACAAAGACCTAAAGGCGGCGTCGTCAGACCGACAGTTAAATTGAAAACCATGATAACACCAAAATGAACTGGATCATAACCGACTTTGATTACGACTGGAAGCAAAATAGGGGTCAGCAAGATCAGCAGGGCCACGGTTTCAATAAAGCATCCGAGAATGAGCAGGAGTACATTGATAATAAGCATTATTACAATCGGACTTTTTGATATTCGAAGCAGGCTGTCTCCCAACAGATCACCAGCCCCTTCAATACTCAGGATCCAGCCAAATGTAGCCGCGGCTGCGACAATGATTAGAACTGAGCCCATCATATAGATCGTTTTGAGGGCACTGCGTGCTAACTCTCTCCATCCTATCTTTCGATAAACAAATACACCCAAAATTATGGCAACCATCGTAGCGACCGCACCGGATTCCGTCGGCGTAAACACACCCCCGACAATGCCGCCGACAATAATAATCGGGATCAGCAGAGGCAGAAATCCTGACTTCAGATTCCGATAGAGCCTTTTCATCGAAAAACTTTCCTGCCCCTGTGTTACGCCATATTTCCTGCGTTTGGCGATTAAGTAACTGTATATCATTAGGTATACACCAAGAATAAGACCTGGTATCGCCCCGCCAAGAAAGAGTCGACCGACGGAAACATTACCCATCGAACCATAGATCACCATCGCTAAGCTCGGTGGTATGATCGGACCCACAGCTGAGGAAGCAGCGGTAATGGCAGCCGCAAAATTGGGCGCATACCTGTCCTTTTTCATGGCGGGAATGAGCATGGAGCCAACAGCAGCCGTGTCGGCAGTGGCCGTACCCTGTATGCCGGCCATCAGCATGCTGGTTACGATGTTGACATGAGCCATACCCCCTCGAATATGGCCCACCATTGCATTGGCTAAGTTCACGAGCCGGCCTGTTATACCGGCGCGACCCATGATTTCTCCCAGCATTAGAAAAAAGGGTATGGCCAGCAACACAAACAAATTCAAACCATATTGCATTTTCTGGGGGATAATAATCGGATCTAAAGGGGAAAGGAATATGACATAGACAGCTGCACTAATTAAGAGACTAAAACCAATCGGTGTTCCAAGTAAAATGAGAAAAAGGAGAAGAAGAAAATAAATCAACAGTTCCATGGTCTATCTCACTTTTGCAGGGTGGTAGTTTTGCTACATACTTTATGCCCTTTCAAGCTACAATTCGACATGCTGTTCTTTGTTATACTTCTTCAGTTTCAACACGTCGTGAAAGATATGAGCGGTCCAAAATATTATCATCATTAACGCACCTGTCGGTACGGAATAGTATACATAGCACATACCGATTCTCAGAGCTGGGCTCATTTGATACCTTGCAAACTCCGCATATATTATTCCGTAAACCAATAGCAAAACCATTAAGGCAAGCATCATGACAGATATCGCGATATCAAGGATCTGCTTGCTGCGCTCGTTCAGTAACTTCTCGATTAAAAAAGGAACAGCAAAGTGTCCCCGGCGCTGTACCATGATGGCAGCGGTAAGGGAGCCCAGCCAGACAAACAAAAATCGTGCAAGTTCCTCGGTCCAAAAAAGTCCGATATGGAACAAAAAACGGTCACAAACAGCAAGAAAGACACTTAATAATAGGACAGCAAAGAGCGCAATGGACACGATCTCCATGATCCGAACCAAGAAATTCGAAACTCTCTCTAACAATTGCCACAACCTCCTTTTAAAATGTTCTTAATAAAATTGACTGGAGCCGACCCATAGCCGAAGCATCGGCTCCACTGCGTGCCTAAATATTGTGATCAAGCTTACCGGTTTTCTAGAACTTGTATTCACCCCCGTATTCTTTAATGGCCGGATATTCGTTGAGAGGATAAGATTTGCCGACTTCTTCAATCCACATCAGCCACTTATCACCACCCAGCAGTTTCCCGAATTTCGGATAAATTTCTTTAGCTTTTGCCATGAAAGCCGCTCGATCGCCTTTGACGATTTTGACTCCATATTTTACCCATTTCTTTGCCAGAGCATTTTCTTCCAGCCGATCAAGCTCATGTGCGATGACAGTCGCTTGAGTTATATTTAAAAGTTGTGTTTAAAGGAAAAGGCGGTGTATCCACCGGTAGATTGTTAGCAGCAGTCAACCGGCCACACTAAAAAGGAAAGGATACACCACCCATGAACCAGGATAA
>Ga0126326_1000172_pt1 | contig 30275 bp, 20 predicted proteins | sample InaspJWI67metaG_FD_94485 | JGI IMG/M metagenome (GOLD analysis project Ga0126326, IMG submission 94485) | Marine gutless worms symbiont microbial communities from Oahu, Hawaii - Inanidrilus sp. 1 OAHU.JWI-67 metaG | ecosystem: Host-associated > Annelida > Digestive system > Unclassified | place... | reverse complement strand
TCGACTTCACCATCCGCAACGCCTGGCAGAAGTAATTAGAGGAGTTAAATTTGTCAATGGTGTCGAAGAAAAACGGATTGCCGCCTAATTTCTTCATACACAACTATTGACTATATCTCCCTCAGGGTCGAATGACAGGATCAAATGACAAGGTCGAACGGCTCGTCGCTTTGAGGCGGAGCTTTGCTATAAATAGCAACCATTACGACAGAAGGCTAAGGCGGAAGGTCCGTAACCCCTTTATTTCCGGACCTTCCGTTTGTTTTTAATCCCCGGACAAGCTGGAATTCGAATGCGGCAGAACAAGGAGGCCCCGATGGAAATACCTGCAAGCCCTCTGGAAACCGGAGAAAAATATCTATTTGAGATCCCTGATCTCGATTTCCAAGCCAGCCTACCCTATGTCCTTTTATCGGCAGATGGCGGGATGCTGAAAATCGCCTCTCTAAATCTTGTGGGAATGATCGAATGGAACCACATCTTTGGCCGGGCCCTGGCGCGCAAAATTCGAGAGAAGATTGGCAGCCTGGAAGGTGTCGTATTTCTCACCGCAGTAGAAAAATCTTTGCAGCTTGCCCAGGTCGTTGCCCAGGAACTGGGCCTGCCCATGATGGCCATTGCCTACAACCGTCGCAAGCCCCATATGGAAATCGATGCGGGCGCGCGCCGCCCCTTTTTACAGGTGGGCGGCGGGTCAGTGACCAGCGGCGACAAATATTTGGTGGTCTATGAGCGGGATTTTAACCTGATAAGCTCCGCCAGACGGGGTGTGGTCATTATCGATGATGTCGTCAGCACCGGCGGAACCATCGCGGCGCTGGCCACGATTTTAGATGAAATTACGGAACGCAGGTCTCTGAGCAAGGATGCCTTAAAGATTCTGGGAATTTTCTGTGTCGCCCGCGAAGGTAAAATGAAGCCGCTTTACAAAGGGCTTTCTTCATTGGTGCACTGGCTCGGAAACCTCCCCGCGCCCGAAGTTTTGCCTGCCGATAGAAAAGAATAAAAATGACCGCTATCATTGAGGAAAAACTGCCCAAGGTTTTCATGAAGGGCATTGTCAAACGATTTCCCGGCGTGGTCGCCAATCAGGAGATTGATTTTCGAGTCCTGAAGGGTGAAATCCACAGCGTTCTCGGAGAAAACGGAGCGGGCAAAACCACACTCATGAACTTGCTGTCCGGTCTTTATAGACCCGATGCCGGAGAGATTTTCGTGGATGGTCGCAAGGTATCCTTTCGATCACCCCGGGATGCCCTGGATCACGGTATCGGCATGATCCACCAGCACTTTCAGCTGGTCAATAATTTTAGCGTGGCGGAAAATATCGTTTTAGGAATGCCCGGACCGGCCCACCTCGATATAGAGGCCATTGAAAAGAGTGTGGATGAGTTGTCCAACCGATACGGGCTGGCCATCGACAGTCGCTCCCGCATCTGGGAATTATCGGTGGGCGAGCAGCAGCGGGTGGAGATTCTGCGCATGCTCTACCGCAATATAGATGTTTTGATCATGGATGAGCCGACTGCAGTGCTGGCGCCGCAGGAAATTGAACGGCTTTTTGCAGTGATGCGGCGCATTAAAGACGAAGGGCGCTCAGTGATCTTCATCACCCACAAGCTGGAAGAGGTGCTGGAGATATCCGACTATATAACGGTGCTTCGCCGGGGTAAAATTATGAGCACCGTAAGGCCTGAAAAGGTTCGCGGAAAATACAGCAATGTCAGCCGTGAGCTTGCCCGCATGATGGTCGGCCGGGAGGTAATCTTGGAGATCGGCAAGACGTCCTGCAGAAAAGACAGACCGCTGCTTCAGGTGGAGCAGCTTTGCGTCAAAGGAGATCGCGGCGAGCTGGCTGTAAAGGATATTTCTTTCTCTGTCAATGTGGGTGAGATTTTTGCTATTTTGGGCGTGGCCGGAAATGGTCAGCGGGAGCTGATCGAGGCGCTGGTTGGATTGCGTGCGATTGATAGCGGCAAGGTATTGCTGGATGGCGGCGACATGTCCGCCGGCCTTGAGCGGGTGGGATACATTCCGGAAGACCGCAACGAGCGGGGAAGCGTGCCCGATATGCAGGTGCTCGAAAATTTTACGCTGACCGGTCGTGATCGGTTTACAATCGGCCCGCTGATGCGCTGGAAAACCGCTGCAGAACAGACCTGCCAGAAGGTAGTAGATTTCCATATTGCAGCACCCAGCATTGAAATGAAAGCCCGCCAGCTGTCGGGTGGCAATTTGCAAAAACTGATTCTGGCTCGGGAGTTTTCCCGGAAGCCCTTTTTACTCATCGCCGAGCAGCCGACCCGCGGGCTGGATATCGGGGCAACCGAGGAAATCTGGCAAGCGATCCTGAAGCAGCGGGAAACGGGGGGTATTCTGATTGTCTCCGGTGACCTGAAGGAAGCCCTTTCTCTGGCCGATACCGTCATGGTCATTTTCAGAGGACAGGTAATGGACATTATTTCATGTGAAGACGATGACGCTATTGCCGATATCGGTCCGCTAATGGCCGGGGTAAGGAAAAAACGGTGAGAATTGATTTAAGAAAGCGCCTAACCCCCCTGAATTGGAGTCGTTACGTCATCACTCCGGCTTCGATCCTGCTGGCGCTTATTCTGGGTGCGCTGCTGTTTCTATGGGTAGGGGTCAACCCTGTGCGTGCCTACACGGAGATGTTTATCGGCGCCTTCGGCAGTGTTTATAATTTTTCCGAAGTGCTGGTGCGCGCCACCCCGATGATCCTCTGTGGATTGTCCGTCGGACTGGCCGGGAATATGCTGATCTGGAATATCGGAGCTGAAGGGCAACTGGTGATGGGGGGTATCGCCGGGGCCGGTGTGGCCCTGTTTGGGGCCCCTTACATACCGGCCGTCATGCTAATTCCCGCGATGCTGGTGGCCGGTATGCTGGGCGGCGCCTGCTGGGGGCTGATCCCCGGTTTTCTCAAGGCCAAGCTGCAGGTGAATGAAATCATCACGTCTTTGATGTTGAACTACGTCGCCATTTTGTGGTTGGAACATCTTTATTTTGGCCCCTGGCGGGATCCGGCCGGTAGGGGATTTCCGGGAACAGCCATGTTACCGGATGGCGCCTGGTTTCCTCGATTTTGGGGGACACGGATCCATCTGGGTTTGGTGCTGGGGCTCGGGGCGGCAGTTTCGATCTGGTTTTTGCTGTCCTACACGCGCTGGGGTTATGAAATTCGGGTAATCGGCTCCAACCTAAAAGCTGCCCGCTATGCGCGTATGAACATTACTCGAAACATTTTATGGGTGATGGCCATCAGTGGGGGGCTGGCCGGCCTGGCGGGAATCTGCGAAACCGCCGGAATTCACTACCGCCTGCAGCAGGGCCTGGCGATCGGTACGGGCTACGTAGGAATTATCGTCGCCTGGCTGGGCAAACTAAAACCGGGGGCGATTGTGATCATCTCTGTTTTTCTAGGAGGGCTCATGGTGGGAGGTGATCAAGTGCAGATCGCATTGCACGTGCCCTCATCGATAAGTCTGGCCCTTCAGGGCGCCATCCTCTTTTGCGTATTGGGAGGGCAGATCTTTCAGGAATATGAACTGCGGGTCAGGTATGGAGAATAATTGGTGTCCATCCGGAAATAAAAAGAGAACTAAGTGATGGAATCGGCTTTCATCTTCATTGCCAAAATTACCATCGCATCTTCCATGGCCGTGTTGTATGCGTCGCTCGGTGAAATCTTGACTGAGCGTTCCGGGGTGCTGAATCTGGGAGTCGAAGGTATGATGCTCATTGGTGCCCTGAGCGCTTTTGCCGCGACGGCAACATTTCAATCCCTTTGGATCGGAACATTGGCCGCCATGCTGATCGGCGGTTGCTTTGCTCTGATCCATGGATTCTTCGCGATTACCCTGAGAGTGAATCAGGTCGTCTCGGGATTGGCGCTGACGTTGTTCGGCATCGGGCTGAGTAATTTTATGGGAAGGCCGTTTATTGGAAAGCCTTCTCTGAAATTTGAGCCCTTCGGCCTATTTCCTTTTGATAAAATTCCTATCGTGGGACCGGTGTTTTTCAATCAATCGGCCCTCGTCTACCCGGCCTATTTTCTGGTTCCCCTGGCGTATTATTTTCTTTTTAAAACACGTTATGGCTTACAGCTTCGCGCCGTTGGAGAAAATCCGTCTGCAGCTGACACCGTCGGCATTTCTGTTTTTGGTATCCGATATTTATACACGTTTATCGGCGGCGCCCTTGCGGGGTTGGGGGGGGCTTATCTTTCCTTGGCATACACACCGGGATGGAAAGAGCAGATGACCGGGGGGCAGGGCTGGATCGCAATTGCGCTGGTGATTTTTGCCATGTGGGATCCGCTTAAGGCAGCGGCCGGTGCGCTCCTGTTCGGCTTCATAAATGCTTTCCAGTTTTACTGCCAGGCCGCCGGCCTCACTTTGGTTCCGAGTTACATTCTGCGTATGCTTCCATACCTGTTTACCATCGGCGTTCTGGCTGTCATTACCCATTGGAAAACCGCCAAGAAAAGAGTGGGGGCCCCAGAGGCACTGGGAGTTCCCTTTGAACGCGAGCAGTAGTAAGCCGGCTTGATAAGTTTAATTTATGGCAATACGATATGGCCTGAAGCTTGTGGATCTTGAAAAAGATCGTTTTGACCTTTTCATTCAAATATTTAGATTATGCTAATTTGTATCATATAAAGCCTCTAAGACCGCAGAGATGAATTTCCTGAGAAAGTTTTTGGATTAAACTCAGCGTCTCCGACTCGATTACTATCCCCGAAGCATCTAATCTTGCTCATCTTGGCATAGGAAATAATTCTCACAAACGTACTTGTATGTAATGCACTTTCTGCACGAACGTTACCACTCCCCGGACACTTCTTTTCTCAATTCTGTCTCTGTATTTTTGACTTCAGATATGATGACGGGCCGAATTTCCAGAGGAAGAAGAAAGTCAACAACAGGAAAACCAGGGAGATGGGACTCTTAAACATAATTGTCAGGTCTGCCCTGTACATCAGTATGGTTTGCCTGAATGACAATTCGAAATTGGGGCCGAGTAGATAACCCATGACCAGACAGACGATCGAAAACCCCGATTTGCGCATCAGATAGCCCAGGCCGGCGAAAGCCAACATCAGTCCAATATGAAACATGGAATTGGCAGGAATATAGACACCGGCGATACACAACACCACTACCACCGGAAGGATAATATTTTTAGGCACCCGCATGAAATATCCCCAGATGGAAATACCTATCCGCCCAATGACAATGTGGAGCAAATTGGCCATCAGCATGCAGGCAAAAATACTGTAAACAAGCTCGCCATGATCCGCCATCATAAAAGGACCGGGTACCAGCCCATGAATCATAAAAGCACCGACCATGAGCGCAGCAACCACATTACCGGGAATCCCCAGGGTTATCGTCGGGATCAGATTGGCTCCGACGACGGCGCTGTTTGCGGCTTCGGTTGCCGCAATGCCTTCCAGATGACCGGTTCCGAACTTCTCGGGTGTTTTTGACTGTCTCTTGGCCGCCCCGTAACCGAGAAATGCGGCTAAACTAACTCCGAGGCCCGGCAGCATGCCGACGCCTGTTCCTATTAATGCGGATCGCAGCAGGGTCTTCCAGTTGGACCAATATTCGGAGAGGGACAAAGTTGAATCCGATTTGACCTGGCCCGAGTCATAGGTCACTCCGTCAGGACCCTTCCTGTGCAAGTCAAAGACCTGTGAAATCACCGAGCTTAATGCCAGCGTACCTATCGCCAACGCATTAAGGTTCACACCATCCAACAATTCGACTTCCCCGAATGTCATGCGGGGTGTACTGTCGACGGGGTCAAGTCCTATCGTGCATAAAAAAACACCCAGGGCGGCGGCCAAGAAACCTTTGATGAGAGATTTACCCGCAAGTGCCGCAATCAGGGTAAATGAGAAGAGGATAATGGACGTGAATTCCGGGGGACCGAATTTCAGTGCGATGGCTGCGAAGGGGGCCGACAATAAGATGAGAACGCAATCGGAGAACAGGTCGCCGAAGACTGAGGAATAAAGTGACATTTTCATCGCCTTCACCGGTTTCCCCGCTTTGGTAAGTGGGTAGCCATCTCTGGCCGTAGCTGCAGCCTCCGGTGTTCCAGGCGCGTTAATCAGTACGGCTGGGATAGCACCGCCCGAAGTGCCCCCCTTATTGACGCCCACCAGAAAGGCAATGCCTGTTACCGGATCCATGTAAAAGGTGACCGGAACCAGGATGGCGATAGCCGTTACGCTGCCCAAACCGGGAAGGACGCCAAAAATGATACCAATGACAATCCCGAAGGCAATAAACATTATATTGGTTAGCGTAACGGCGTTTCCAAATCCGCCGATAAGGTTTTCTATCATCGTTCTGATTATTCAAGGAATATTATCATAGGCAATTGAATCGAAAACGCATGCCAGGTGAGTTGCCAGATCGAAACAGGTACGATAATGCCGACCAGTATAAGGATTATCCAGTTACGCTGGCCGGCATACCACATCAAACCAATCAGAAACAGACCGGAAACAATACTATAGCCAAGAATACCTATCAGTATTACCGCCACTGCCGAGGTAATTAACCATAAAACCAGGTTAAGCAGCTCTTCCCGGCCAATTCCTGATGCCTCATCACCGAATTCCTCGTCCTCGATTACATCCTCCTGCTCTGCTTTTACGCGTTTCAAACTGTTGTACAGCATGAGACAGGCAAGAAATAGAATGACTCCTGCAGCAACATTCGGGATAAAAGACGGACGAACGTCAAGATCGCTCTGTGGTGCTGAAGTATAATTGGGAATTACCCATCCAATCAGCACCAATGAAAAAGCGATAAGAATGGCAGCACTCCATAAATTTGTTTTTTTCATACTGCCTCCCTTCTGAAAAACAGTTGGATATTTATTTAGTAGCAGTCAAGACACCTTCTAGAACAGTGACTGCTTCATTGACATCGTTTTTCAATTGACCACTTGTAACGAACGCTTTGGGGAATTTCAATTTGCCCAGGATTCTTTCAAAATCCGGATCATCAAGAGCACCCTTTATGGCAGATTCCAGTTTCGCGACGATATCAGCCGGCATCCCTTTTGGGCCGGCAATGAGAGCATTACCCGGCATCGAGACGCCGTAAAGCTCCTTGATGCTCGGTGCTTCAGGCGATGCTGCCAGGCGATTTGACAAAGCGGACGATAAAACCAGCATCTTATCACCATATTTCTGATGGACACCGCCGCTCCAGGCAAAATCAACTTTTCCACCTAACAAAAATGGCACCATCTCGCCTCCGCCACGTGTTGGAATGGCCGTCCAGGACACGCCTTCTTTTTTGGCCATGTAATTGATCATCAGACGCGAAAGGCCGCTCTGGTCGGCTACATTGAGAGAATTTCCCTTTCGGGAGTATTCAATCAACTCTGCCCAGGTTTTGTAAGGCTTATCCGGTGTGGTGATGAAAGCCATTTGATACTGGGTCACACCGGCGATGTAGGTGAAGCTGTTCTCGTCGTAGGTCAAATCCGGATTCAGCATGTGGGCTGAAGTCACGCTGGTCATTGTTGTAAACATGACCGTATAGCCATCTGGCTTTCGTTGCGACACATAGGTTGCACCCACTGCACCGCCGCCGCCTGGCCGGGTCTTAACGATAACTTTGCCGCCCAGTTGTTTTGCCAGTGCTTTCGAGAGTACCTGGGCCATAGTTTCGGTGCTGCCTCCGGCCTTGTAGGGGACAATCATCGTCACGGGCTTTACAGGAAAGTCGGCAGCTAAGGCCAATTGAATTCCACAAAAAAATATAACGAAAACGAAAATCAATGCTGCTGCTCCGTGTTTGTGGCGGCAGGATTGCAATGCAAATGATTTAAAATTTGTAATCATTTTCTCCTCCTTTGGTTAAAAGTTTGCTGCCTGTTTAGTTAACCCTAACATTGCATAAATTCTTGTGATCTAGCATTACCGTTATTCCTGAAACGGTTGCGTTTTCCAGGCAGATGCTGGATGCTTGCTACTTGATGCTGGATTCAGGATACAGGATACAAGATCCAGGATCCAGGATCAGTCAATACTAGCAACGGTTTTCATCGCATCGGCCAAGTTTGAATACATTATTTTATGCAGCAATAGGGTTAAATAACCCTCCGTATCTTGCGCTCATCTGTCAAGCAGTGACTCACTCGGCACTCGTATGGTTTTTCTTTGTGTGTGAAAACGAGTTTATCGATCCTTAGCAAGGGCAGGCCTGTTTTTACGTTTAACGATTCTGCCGTTTCTTCGTCGGACAGGGTGGCACTAAGAAGTTCGATATGCTCCGTTGTCGTAATTCCGAACTTTTTCTCTAAAAACAGGTATAGCGGTTCTATTTCAAAATCTGCCTGCCTGCATGCTTCCAAACCTTTGAACATTTTGCAGGGAAGGTAGGACACGCAATAGATTATCGGTTTGTCAATATGGGTTAAGATTCGTTTAAGTATGTATAATTCCTGATCGCCACGAATCTTCAATTGTTGATTGGGCCACGGTCTCCCTTTAATTATCTTTAATTCGATAAATTTAATATCGAGCAGAGCTTGATCATCATCAAACCCTTCAGCCAAGGGGTAGTAACGGATCGTTTTGATACGATCGGCGGTACTGGCAACATAGGTCCCTTTTCCCTGCACGCGTTTAAGAAAGGCTTGTTGGACCAGTACCTCGAGAGCTTTACGGACCGTCGCCAGGCTAAGCTTACAATGCGCAGCGATTTTCCTCTCGGAAGGAATAAGCTCGCCAGCAGCATATTTCCCATTCTCTATTTGCTGCTGAATCCTTTTCGCCAACTGAAAATAGGCTGGACTGCCATCTTCCACGGATTTTTGAAACGGAACGGAGCTGCCGATCATCTGCTCTATCTTGTTTATCTCGTTGACCATTACGAACTCACCGTGGTACGTGCTTTCAGCACGATCGATTCAATCTTAAAAGGACAATCGTAAACTTTTTTTCTAATTATTAGCTTTGCCCCTGAAAATGTATTCGTTCATATTCCTAAAGTTTTATTCCTGTCTCCCTAAAACGTTAATAGTAGCGGGGGAATCCAATTAAAATAGACAGAATTCCCTAATTTTAGGCACTTTAGGCATTTTAGTGCATTTTAGGCAATTAAAAGGTTGCCGATAAAATTCGACTCCCGTGTTAAACAACTTGCACCCCTTTTATGTGAAGGATCAAAAAACTAAAGATAGATCAGGCTAAAGCTAATTGGGATTATAAAGATAAATAGGACTGCTCCAGGCCTGTGACCCGTCTTCCATAGTAAGGCAAATCCAAAGAGGATTGTCCCTTCCAGGAATGATGTTTACAGCAACTTCAGTTTCGAATTGCCTGGGCAATTCTTGATCCGGTAAACGAAAAACGCGGATACAGCGCTCCAAGCCGCCTGCTTCCATTATCTTTTCTTCTCTTTTCAGATCGGATAGGTTTACTGCAAGTGATCCGTGATTGGTTTCAACCTCCAGTCGTGCGTCCGGGTTTTCGTCCAGCCAGACATCAAAACCACCGAAATTGCCGCTGGTAATAGCCTCCCAGGCTAAGGTATTGCTGTTATCGATTTCTAATTTCCTTTCTCTATTCCAATAGTTTATCTTTTGAAAATGCCGAATGACTGCACCTCTAAACAGCGCTTTGCCACGCCAAGTTGTTTCTCTTCCCCTGCCCCGGTATTCGGCCCCGCCCCATAATACCCGAATCCTTGACCCCAATTCTTGGGAACCATACGGTCGAATGGTTTGAATAACCTCCGTGCCGTTTCTAGCCTCGATCCTTTCAATTCCAGCCTGTGTGGCGGCCTCGATGCGAAGCGTTACCGTACGGTCTTCGGTCTCGACGATATCGCCCATCATGGCCTCTTGTGTTTTACACGATCTGGCATTTGTATATACGTTAGGGTCGCGCTCGAAAACAAATCCATTGGTCAGGAATTTGCATCTTACGTCCAAGTGTAAGCGGGTGCCGGTGGTTGCATAATGATGGCGGCGCCGCAAACACTCGAATATGGAGTCACGGGTCAATTCCTCGGCAAGAAAGCATGTTAGACCGCCATAGGCACCAAACGTTGAAGCGCCAGGATAACTGGCCCCAGGTCGCCCCTTGTGGTCATCGGCGTTGCCGACCACACCGATCCGATAACCCAATGAAAAACAATCAGCCATCAGCCACTCAAAGGTCCCCCAGGACGAGTGTATTTCCATGGCCGTCTCGATGGCGGGATCATGGGCAAAGACCACGTCGGCGTACCTTCCTCCAACATGGGCGTAGGCGATACAATCCTCATCGGCCAAATCCTTAAAAAGTTTTTGTGCATCACCGGCATCAGTATTCATATCCGACTGATCGATCAGGAGGGCGTGGGAAGAACGCCGAATGGGTCTTCCTTCGGTCTTGAAAAAAATATTGCGATCGCCTCCGACGCCGGTGTTGCCGGACCATTCGTAACCCGGGAAAGTTACAAAGCGTCCATCCTCTTGAAAGGCTTTGGTCAATCGGTTTAAGTGTTCCCAGAAGGCTTGGTTGACCTGAAAGTCATTGGCCTGATGGCTGGTTACATCTAAAAACGCAACATCACGAGCAAATTTGAAATACTCTTCGGCCAACCCAATACCGACAGTTTCGCCACTTTGGCCATGGAGATCGCCCCAAAACCCTGCCCATTGGCCCTTCTTTATTACCATGGGATTGGATTCGGCAATTACTCGATCATCTGCGTCCAGGACTTCGATTCGCAGAACGCCCTCGCGTATTACCTTAAGTTTTTCGAAAATAATCGACTTTTGGCCTCGACGATATTCGAATTGTTTTGGTAGCCCCTCCACGGGTAGATTGGCCGCTAGCTGGAAATTGCCGTGGGCCTTGTCTGACGGATTGCCCCAATTGTCTTCAGCTTTCAAACCGAGAGTAAACGCTTCGCCGGGACGACGCAAACTCGGCAGAACAGCCTTCCAGACAGACGGATCGCCCGGGACAATTGCAATCTGCAAAAGTTCGTCTAAAGGAACAAAATGGCCTGTGGCGCAGGGATCCACAGAGACCTTGAACTCAAAGGCAGATTCGGCAAAGGTCTGGAGCTTCCAGCCCGGTGATCCTTGGGAGGTGTCACCGAAAATAATTTTGATAGTCTGTCCCGCCTTGAGAAAGCCACCTGTAATCCGTATGTCCAAGCATTTGTTTCTCGGTCTGGGGCTTTTTCCATTCGGGCTTACATCAAGAAGTAGCTTAGCCTCGCTATCGGTGCCGGCGCTGACATAATTGGAATCCTTTGGGTAACTGGTCTGTAATCTGCCCCAGTCACCTACTAAACGAAACGAAACTCTTAAGGCACCACTGTCGTCAATGCCGTAAGGGCCGGCGGTATATGTCAAAGTAAAGGAGGCATAACTTCTGGCCACAAATTCACCTGTAGGTTCCAGTTTGACAGAACCATACATCTGTGAACCTTGGAAAGGTTGAACTGCCGGCCATGCTTCACCGATAAGTTCTGGTCGGATGGATGTCTTCACGAAAATTTATTCCTCCAGACTCTATGGATTCTAATCAAATTGATTCGGTGCATAGGAGCACCTGATAACCGTCTAGCTAAAATATGTCAGTTAGCGTGTCAAGAATAATTTAATTTGGGATACGACCGTTTTTGCTTTCCGAAAACCTATGGGAAAAAAGCCGGCATATTCCGAGCGGCCTATAGGTGTCTTTATAAGCCAAGATCATAAGATTTAGGTCGTGTTTTGTTATCGAACTTGTTGCTAGGTGCGAAATGATTCTGGATGCTGGTTTCTGGATACTGGTTTTAAAAGGAATGTTTTTTGATCTATCCAGAATCTAGCATCAAGCATCCAGCATCGGCTCGCCTCAAGCAAACGTATATTTACGCTCCCAACTCGTCGGCTTGAGGCGGAGCTTCGCTAGTGGCTTGGATCTCAGTTCGCTGATCGGGTTGCAGCCTAAGTGCTTCGATTCGCAATTACGGTGACATATAATTATTGACCAATCCATCATAATTGCTCACTCGGCTCGGCTGAGCTCGTCGCAGGCAGCACTTAGTCCTGAGTAAGTAAATACGTCCTCGTATTTACGCATCGATGGACTAAGCATATTTAGGCACCCGGCCCATTAGGTCAGCGGATGTACTCTGCCAGAATCGCTTTGAGTGCAGAGCCTCCCAGACAGCGGGCATTGTCGGAACATATGGGGATTTTGTGGACCAGGTTTTGGGATGCTCCACCCATTTGCAGTTTTATAAAGAAAGAAGAATGCATTAACTTTCATATACTTGATGAGCCAATACTGTAAATGTGTAGGGCGTCTCCAAACTTCCCACGACCCCTATGCCCGTATTGTCTAAGTTGACTAAATGATTGCTCTACATTGAATCTCATTCAGTGTGTATCTATCTGTTATTGCGTCATATCCGCTTTATCATTTATCTATGACTGTCGAACACAGGCTAAACTTTCGCCCAGAAAGAAAATCGCTATGCTGAAACCAGTACAATGCGGTTAGGCCTAAGCGCCGGTCGATTGTCGCAGCAGAAAATTTTGTAAGGACCGCTGCGCTCAAAATCGTCCTGGTTGATAAATTATCGGTGCACCAGAAAAAAATAGCCGCCCACTTGGTTTGCATTTTTTTTAAAAACCCTCGACAGGATATAAAATGGAATGATTTAGAACTTAGGCGGTGGATTTTGGTAAAATCTCCGGTATGCCTATTTCTGTGATTACATAATATATTTAAGATTTTGTGAGGTGTGGTTTTTTTACATATTACCTCAATAATGCGCAACATGAGTGATATTTGGTTTTTTGCCAAGATATCCAAAAATCCCCTTTCTCATCCAACCACAATACATTGAGTATTCTCCCAATTGACACATTGTAGCATATGACTTATTTCATAAGAATCACTCGTGCTTCTATCATATTCATTTAGATTTTTTGACCTTTTAAATGGAGGGCATAAAAATGAAATGCCCCAAGTGCCATATTGATAATCCAGAAGGAGCCAATTTTTGCGTTGAATGTGGCGGTAAATTAGAAAGAATCTGTCCAAATTGCGATATTGGTAATGCTCTAACCTATAAGTTCTGCAATAAGTGTGGCCACAAATTAATCCCTCCATCAGAAGCTCCTACCAAAGACCTCTCTTTTGATGAAAAATTAACAAAGATCCAACGTTATCTTCCCAAAGGCCTCACCGAAAAGATCTTGTCCCAAAGAGATCGCATCGAAGGTGAGCGCAAGCAGGTCACAGTGATGTTCTGTGATATGGAAGGATTTACCCGGCTCTCAGAAAGATTTGGTCCTGAAGAAGCATACAGCATCATGGACCAAGTCTATGAGATTCTCATTCACAAGGTTCATGACTATGAGGGCACGGTCAATGAGATGACGGGGGATGGAATTATGGCTCTTTTTGGTGCTCCTATTGCCTTGGAAGATGCACCGCAAAGGGCCATCAGGACTGCCTATTCAATCCACCGGGAGATGTCCAAGTTCAACGACAAAATGAAGCAAGAGAGAGAAAGTATACCGCTTGTAAAAATGCGGATCGGCATTCACAGCGGTCCTGTGGTTGTGGGCACCCTCGGGAATGACCTTCGAGTAGAGTTCAAGGCAGTGGGGGACACGGTAAATCTGGCCGCCAGAGTGGAGGAGATGGCAGAACCGGGAACGATCTCTGTGACAGGCGACATATTCAGGCTAACGGAGGGGCTCTTTCGGTTTGAAGCACTGGGGGAAAAGGCGGTTAAGGGCAAGAGAGAGCCAGTCAAGATCTACCGCGTGATCGCTCCCAGTACCCGAAGAACTCGGTTTGACGTCAGTGCCGAGAGAGGTCTTACACCCCTTGTGGGAAGGGAGAGGGAGTTAGAGCTTCTGCTGAATGGTTTTGAGAGGGCCAAGGGAGGCCGCGGCCAGGCCCTCTCTGTAACGGCCGAGGCGGGTGTTGGAAAATCGAGACTCTTATATGAGTTCAGAAAGGCTGTTGCCAACGAGGATGTTACCTTTTTGGAGGGCAAATGTCTCTCTTACAGCAGCGGTGTGGCTTTTCATCCGGTCATAGATGTTTTGAAATCGAACTTCGATGTCCGGGAGGAAGATGGGGATTCCGAGATCAGGGAAAAATTCAAAAGAGGGCTCAAAATATTGGGGGCAGATGAAGCTTCTACGCTTCCATATCTACTGGAGCTTTTTTCGGTCAAAGACAGTGGTATCGATAAAATACCCGTGAGCCCCGAGGAAAAAAAACATCGTATCACGGAGACAGTTAAGGGAATTACTATTAGGGGTTCTGAGATTCGGCCACTGATCATAGCCATTGAGGATCTTCACTGGGTTGATAAAAGCTCCGAGGATTATTTGAAGAACTTGCTGGAAAGCATATCGGGTGCGAGGGTATTATTAGTATTTACGTACAGGCCGGACTTTGTCCACACCTGGGGAGGAAGGTCCTATCATAGCCAGGTGAACCTGAACCGCCTTTCCAACCAGGAGAGCCTCCTCATGGTTTCACTGCTTTTGGGTACAGATGACCTGGCTAGGGAACTTGAGGAGCTGATCTTGGAGAAGACAGAAGGGGTCCCTTTTTTCATCGAGGAGTTTATAAAATCCCTTAAGGATTTAAATATCATTGCGAGGGAGGACAGCAAATATCGCCTTGCAAAAGATGTCCAGGCAGTGACGGTTCCTTCTACGATCCAGGATGTGATCATGGCTCGGATTGACTCGCTGCCAGAGGGTTCCAAAAAAGTACTTCAAATCGGATCCGTTATCGAAAGGGAATTCGTCTATGAGCTGATAAAGGTGGTTTCGAGTCTCCCGGAAAAGGAATTATTATCCCATCTATCTGTGTTAAAGGACGCAGAGCTTTTATACGAGAGAGGAATATATCCTCAATCCACTTATATCTTCAAACATGCCTTGACCCATGTAGTGGCATACGACTCATTGTTGGTAAGGCGGCGGCAAGAGCTGCATTGGCTCATCGGCCAGACCATCGAGAAACTCTACGCAGACCGGCTGGCCGAGCAGTACGAGGTACTCGCCTACCATTTTGCGCAGGGAGAGCAATGGACCAAGGCCCTTGAGTATTTCTGCAAGGCGGCGGAGAAGGCAGCCCAGACGTTCGCCAACCGCGAGGCGGTCGCTCACTATGATCAGGCCCTTGAGGTGGCACACCATCTCGGCAACGCGGTGAACACAAAGACCACCATGGCGATTCATCAGGCTAAGTCGAGTCTCTACTTTGTCCTAAGCGACTTCGGACGCTCTCGGGATGAAAGTGAACGTGCCTTGGCCCTTGCCATCAAGGCTGGGGATCGGATCAACCAAGTGGTGGCCCTTGTTGATATGGGGTGGGCGGTACTCTATGCCCACGATTTCGACCGGGCACTCGCCTACTCACGCGAGGCCATCGCCATCGCCGAAGAAGCAGAAGCACAAACGGTCATGGCCGGCGGCCACACCATCACTGCAATGGTCTATGGCCTCACTGCTCGGCTAGACCCAGCGAAGAAAGAGCTTGACCAAGCTCTCATGATCAGTCAGAAAGCAGGCGATGCTAGGCACCAGGCAATCTCGCTATGGTTTACCGGATACCTCAAGAATTGGGAGGGGGAGTTTGTCGAGGCGTCGCACCTCCAATCCGAAGGCCTACAAATTGCCCGGGAACACGACCTTCTGGTGCCGGTCCTTACTTGTCTCTACGGTTACGGGCTCTCCCTGACTGGCGAGGGCCATTATGACGAGGCCCTCGCAGTATTGAGGGAAGGGTTGACACTCTCCGAGAAAGTGGGTGCCGAGGTCCGGCGCCTCCGCTTCCTCAACACCCTTGGGTGGCTTTACAGCGAGTGTGGAGATCTGGACCGCGCTTTCGACCTCAATCAAAGAAGTGCCGAGGAAGCCCGCAAAAGGGGCGACCCTGAAACGATCGCCAACGCCGAGATCAACCTGGGCGATCTCTTTCTGGCACAGAGCGACTTAGCCCTAGCGCAAAAGTATTTGGACGGCGTGCACCGCCTGGCAAATGATCCGGCAACCAGCGACTGGATGAAATGGCGCTACTCAATGCATCTTTTCGCGAGTTACGGAGAGCTCTGGCTGGCCCGCGGTGATACCGCGAAAGCGAAGGATAACGCCGACCAGTGCTTGCAAATCGCCACGCGCACTAATTCGAAAAAATATCTCGTCAAGGGGTGGCGACTAAAGGGAGAAATCGCCCTTTTGAACAAACAGAGTGACGAAGCCGAGGATGCACTCCACCAAGCTCTGATAATCGCCAAGGCCATTGGAAATCCCACCCAGCTCTGGAAAACATATCTCACCATGGGGCGGTTACACACCAAAGCGAAACGACAAGAAATGGCCGAGCAGGCCTATGATGCTGCCCGTGAGATCGTAAATAAGATAATAGCAAGCCTTAAGGAATCAGAGCTTCGTACGAGCTTAAAGAGTAATCTACTGATCCGCCAGATCTTCGATCAGAGCGCCTCCGAGTAGAGACGCAAAGCTGTAAATTGTGTGGCAGAGGTGATGATGGAACTCCTTGTTGTCTGAGTTGACTGGAAAAGAAAGGGGTCAAACCTTGATTTGTGATTAAAGATATCTGCTGTAATGCAGAACAGAGTTTTTAGTGGAAAGGTAAAAGTTAATCAGAGAGATATAAAGCGGCAGTTATAATCACTAATCAAGGTTTGACCCCTCTCACTCTATTATTCAGATGCAGCTGCGACCAGCAGCTCGACATTCCGAAGACCTTCAGCACCGTCGACTTCGGCAGGACGATTTTCGCGAATCGCTGTCACAAGGTCCCTGATCTCGCCCGCATATGGATCGGCAGCCTGAAAGTCAAGCGGTTCGCCATTCAACTCAATGGATCCCTTGCCGTCGCGTCCAAGTGTTTCTTCACACAGAGCATAACCATCATCTCCATAGATTTCCGCTTTATTCGGCGATTTAAAAAGCACCGAAGAGCAGAACTCGGCCGTCGCCCCAGATGCAAACCGCATGGAAACCACGGCCGTCTCATCGTGGGGCCCTTTCCAAACCGCACTGCTGATGATGGATTTTATCGATACCACCTCTCCGCAAGACGGCACCATATCCCAGCGGATCAAATCGAGACAATGGGTGCCGACTCCAGCAAGGCTCCACCACCGCCCTACCTCCGGCGATGCCCGCCAGTTGCTTGCATCATCTGCTTTCCAGGTCCTTTGGACACGCATGTGCCTTAAATTTCCTAAACCTCCGGATCGAACCAACTCCACAAGCTTGCGGTGTCCGTTATGCCATCGAAGGTGGTATGCAACACCGAGCCGGACATCAGCTGCCTGACACGCATCGACCATTGCCCGTGCATCCGCCACATCCGTTGCCATGGGTTTTTCAACCAATACGTGTTTGCCGGCTTCGGCACAAGCAATCACCTGTTCGGCATGCAGCTTATCCGGTGTGGCGACGATAACGGCATCCAATTCCGGATCGGCAAGGAGTTGTTTTAAGTCCGTATAGGCCGGATTGCCTGAAGCTGCATTGTGGGTTTCTGCAAAAGCAGCAGCGCGCGTTAAATCCCGGCTCAGGACACTCCAGAATACTGCACCATCAACCTGAGAGATGCCCGGAGCCAGCACCGCGCCTGCGATGCGGCCGGGACCGATAATTCCGATATTAATGTTCATGATCGTTCTCCTCTGTTAAAAAGGTTATGCTAAAAACACTGTAGTTATGCTTTTTAATTTATGCTATCTAGAACCTATTTACAAGTGAAGACGATGAGGTCAGAAAAATGGGCACGGTTATAGTAAACTATGGGAATCAAATACAGAAAATGGTGGAGCAGGTAACGTCTGTCAATGGCGTTTTAAATGCAGTCCGCTCTCAAGATACAGTTTTCATAAAGCCAAACCTTGTCGTCTCCCGGCGTGAGTGGACCGGTGTGAATACGGATCCCAGGGTTGTTGAGGCCATTGTCAAAGTTCTGAAAGCGATGGGTATTTCACGAATCATTGTGGGAGACGGTTCCGGGATGGGTTACAATGCGTCCAAGGCATTGAAAATCTGCGGCTACCACGACATGGCGAAACGATATGGCCTGAAGCTTGTGGACCTTGAAAAAGATCGTTTTGTCAGAACGCCTGTTCAAATAGAAGGCCCGTTTGAAAACCTGGAAGTCGCTCAAACTGTAATCGATTGTGATTTTCTGATAAACGTACCGGTCATGAAAGCCCACGGTCATACCCTGGTTACCTGCAGCCTAAAAAACTTAAAAGGTGTAATGCCCAGGGCCATGAAGACAAAATTTCATGGCGTTGATTTGCATAAAGCCATAGCCCAGCTGGCAAGTATCGTGACGCCAGATCTGATCATAGTTGATGGGATTCAGGGAGACTTAAGTTCCGAATCCGGGCGCAATCCGGTATTAATGGAAAGAATTCTACTGGGAACTAATCCAGTAGAGGTCGACAGCGTTGTCGCCGACATGCTGGGATATTCTCCCCGGACAATTCGCCATATTGCAGACAGCGCCGATGCGGGTCTCGGCATATGTGACCTGAAACGAATTAAAGTCAATGCATTGAATCAACCGAAAAACGATCAGCCCATTCCTATGCCAGTTCATTTTTCGAAGAGATTTCCCTGTCGCATCGAAGCCGACGGTGCCTGCTGTACCTGCATGGGAAATCTGCTCTTTGCTCTCGAGCGTTTAAACGAGAAAGGATTGCTCTCTAAAGATCAACGCTTCTTGATGGGTCAAAAGATAGATTTACCAAATGACAGTACAGAAACGACAATCGTCGTCGGCCAATGCGCCGTAGAGTGTGCCTCAGCCGATATTCAAATTGATAAATGCCCTCCATCAGCCGGGACGATATATCGCCGCATCGTATCGTTCATTCCCCGATTCAAATAATTTTTATTTGCTTGAATGGTTTATTCACTTATTTTAGGATATCCCGGTTCTCGCGATTTTCTTAAAAAAAGTGCTTTGATCCTTGGGCCATACATCGAGCAAAGGAGCATCAAAATGATCAATATCGCAAATGCGCCGTGTTCCTGGGGTGTCATCGAAAAAACCTTCGAATCCGCTCGCTCTGGGGATTATCGCTACGTTCTGGATGAAATGCAGGAAACCGGATTCCGGGGCACGGAACTCGGCGATTGGGGTTTTATGCCGACCGATCCGTTGCGGCTGAAAGATGAGCTCGATCAACGGGAGTTGCGCCTTGTGGGGTCATGGGTGACCTCGGTGTTGGTCGATCGAAATGGCCATAATGAAAGTGCCCGAAGGGCGAGGCGAACTGCAGGTTTATTGGCTGCCGTCAGCGGGACAAGCCCCTTGATCATTCTTGGTGATAACCTATTTGCCTATGAGGCCCGTAATCAGGTGGCCGGCCGCGTGACAATCCAAGACAGCATGACAGCCAACCAGTGGGCGGTGTTTAAAGATGGTCTGCATTCAATCGCCCGCCAGGTAAAAGAAGAAACCGGTATTAGAACCGTGTTTCACCCCCACTGTTCCACCTGGATCGAGGCGCCTTGGGAAATCGCGCGCTTACAGGAGCTGACCGACCCTGAGCTGATCGGTTTGTGTTTTGATACCGGACACTACCGATTCGGCGGCGGCGAACCTATCGAGGGTTTAAAAAAGCATGCGGACCGTATCCGACACGTTCATTTCAAGGATTGTGATGCTGAGATAGCTGCAACCGCCCGATTCGAGAAAATGGAATATAATGAGGCGGTTGGCAAAGGCTTGTTTTGCGAGTTGGGTAAAGGCGAGGTGGACTTTCGGGGTATTTTCGATGAGCTCCAGGCCATGGGTTACGACGGTTGGGTGGTTGTCGAACAGGATGTGCTGCCGAATATGGGATCACCCAAAGAAATGGCCAAGCGCAATCGTGAGTATTTGCAAAGTATCGGATTGTAATCGCAGGAAAAACCCAGACGAGGATTACATGTCTCAAAAACGATTTGATTTGTTCTCCATCGGCAGAGTCTCGATGGACCTTTTCGCCCAGCAGATCGGCTCTGAATTTGAAGATGTCGAGGGATTTGATACCAGTGTGGGCGGCAGCCCGGTCAACATATCCATTGGCGCGAGCCGGTTGGGATTGCGATCCGGTGTTTTAACCGCTGTCGGTGAAGACCTTGTGGGCGATTTTGTGTTGCGCCACCTGGCACGGGAGGGTGTGAATACCGCGTTTATTCGCCGAAAACCTAACGCCCGCACCGGCCTGGCACTAGTGGCGGTCCAGCCGCCGGATCGGTTCCCTTTGGTATTTTACCGTGAAAATCCTGCCGATATCCAATTAACGGTTAAAGATGCTCAAAATTTACCCTTTGATCAAATACACGCTTTCATGATTTCGGGAACGGCCCTGAGTCGCGGCAGCTGTCGCGATGCGGTCCTGCATGTTGCCGAACGCTGCCGCGCAAGCGGCGTTACGACATTTATGGATTTGGATTTACGTCCCGACCAATGGCAAGAGCCATGGGACTTCGGCCTGAACGTTCGAACCATACTGCCTAGTCTGGATGTGATCATCGGTACAGAAGAAGAGTTTTTTGCCCTGCTGGCCCAGGATCCGGTAAAAATCATGGAAGGCAAACCGGTTGACAGTGCCCAACGCGAAGCACTGCCGGCATTGATGACAGATTTACTCCGTTGCGGTCACGCGCGGCGTGCTTTGGTTATCAAACGCGGTGAACGGGGTGTTAGCGTGTATCGTTCTGAGGATGATATTATTCACATGGCAGGATTTAAAGTGGAAGTTATCAACACGGTGGGAGCCGGAGACGCTTTTGCCAGTGGACTGATCTACGGCTACCTTCAAGGATGGGATTGGGGGCGGTGCTGCAAAATGGGAAATGCCTGCGGTGCTTTGACTGTCGGTCGGCATGGATGTTCCGCGGTTTTTCCGAACCTCCAGGAAGCGATTGACTTCATTGATGGTCAGGGCGGTTTTTAACAATTGTCCGCGGCTTGCCACCTGAAAGGAAATAAGCATAGACATGATTGCAACTTTGCATGGCCAAACCACACTTTATTCCAATATCAATACCGACATCCGCATCGCAAAGGAAACCGGGTACCAGGCTGTTGAGCTGCATACGGATAAGCTCCTGCGTTATCTGGATGCCGGATACAGCGCCGAAGATCTGCGAGCCACTTTGAAAAAGCATGGGATTGTGCCGGCGTGTATAGATATCCTCGGTGCGGTGGAGCGCAGTTCGCCTGACGAACGCCGGCGTCTTATGGAGGAAGCGCGACGTCTGTGTGAAGTAGCCCATACCATTGGTTGCCCCACGATCCAGCTAAATGCTTTTTGTATGTTGGCTCATAGACCCTGGGAAGAGATTTTAAATCTGACCGCCGCCAATATTGCCGACATTGCCGACATGGGGCAAGCTTACGGGATTCAATTCCAGGTGGAAGGGACCGCCTGGACACCGATTCATAGTCTGTCTCAGTGTCTTGAACTGATCGAGGCAGTTGATCGAAAAAATGTGGGGTTGGTGATTGATTTTTGGCACTTGTGGGCCAGTCGTGGGACCAAGTGCGAAGAAATCGCGAGTCTGGATAAACATTTAATTTATGGCGTTCATCTGGCCGACGGCAAACGTCCACCGGAGGGTGAACCATGGGTGGATGAAAAGCTATTAAGGGGATTTCTCCCCGGGGATGGAGACCTGCCTATGGCAGAATGGGTCGCAGCGGTGAAGGCCACCGGATTTGATGGGGTCGTTTCCGGAGAGATTCTGAATGATCACCTTTGGGAGCGGGACCTCTATGAGATTGCGGCGGATATGAGACAGCGCATGGATCAATACTGGGAAAAAAGCCGGTAGCATTTCGCCTGTCTTCCAAAATATCAAAGCTTCAGTGGACACACCCCGGCAATACAAGATACGCGCTAAATACGGTCCATCAGCGAATCAGTGTTTATCAAAATGAAATCAGGAGGCATTATTCATGGAAACCATCAGACTCACAATGGCACAGGCCCTGGTAAAATTTCTCGACAGCCAGTATATCGCTGTTGATGATACAGAAATCAAATTCGTGGAAGGCGTCATCGGCATTTTCGGCCATGGGTGCGTTGTGGGGCTGGGAGAGGCGCTGGAAGAAAAGGATCACCAGCTTAAGTTTTACCAGGGACATAACGAACAGGGCATGGCCCATGTGGCAATTTCCTTTGCCAAGCAGCACAAACGCCGGAAAATTATGGCTGTCACCAGCTCAATCGGCCCCGGCGCTTTGAATATGGTTACCGCCGCTGGAACGGCGACCGCCAATCGGATTCCGGTACTCTTTTTGCCGGGGGATATCTTTGCCTGCCGTCAGCCGGATCCGGTGCTTCAGCAGATTGAACAATTTTATGACTATAACATTACCGCTAACGATGCCTTTAAAGCTGTAACCAAATACTGGGATCGCATTATCCGGCCTGAACAGTTGATGACTGCAGCCATCAATGCCATGCGGGTACTCACCGACCCTGCCGAAACCGGTGCGGTTTGCCTGTGTCTGCCCCAGGATGTTCAGGCCGAGGCCTTCGATTATCCGCTGAGTTTTTTTAGACGCCGGGTGCACCGCCTGACTAGGCGACGATTAGAAGTCGGCGATACGCGCCAGGCAACCGAAATGATCCTGCGTAAAAAAAAGCCCATGCTGATTTGTGGCGGCGGGGTCCGCTACTCAGATGCCGGCGATGCATTGGCCGCGTTTGCTGAAAAATTCAACATTCCTTTCTGCGAAACCCAGGCAGGCAAAGGTGTCATTCACTGGCATCATCCACTGAACATGGGGGCCGTTGGTGTTACCGGTACCCTTGCCGCCAACGAAATTTCGCACCAATGTGATCTGGTCATCGCCGTGGGTACACGTTTGAACGACTTCCACACTGCCTCCAAGTGGAACTTTCAAAACCCGGCGGTAGAACTGCTCAGTATCAACGTCAGTAACTTTGACGCCTACAAAATGGATTCTGTGCCGCTGTTGGCCGACGCCCGTGAAGCGCTTGAAGCTATCGCTGAAATGCTCTCCAGGCATGGCTACCGATCCAACTGGAGAGAGGCGCCCCAAACGCTGCAGGACCAATGGACTAATGAAGTCGAACGTCTTTACAACCTGGACAGCGAAAGCGGATACGCCCAAACGCGGGTGATCGGTCAGTTGAATAATGGGTTGATTGCCCAAGATGCCATTGTGGTCGCAGCTTCGGGAAGTCTTCCCAGCGACTTGGAAAGACTGTGGCGTGTGACCCAACCAGATACCTACCATCTGGAATACGGCTTTTCTTGTATGGGATATGAAGTCGCAGGGGCTTTGGGGGCCAAATTGGCGGCGCCTGATCGAGAGGTTTATTGCCTGGTGGGCGATGGCGGTTATCTGATGCTCCACTCGGAAATCGTCACTGCCATTCAGGAAGGTATTAAAATCAACATCATCTTATTTAACAATCATGGTTTTGACTGCATCGACAGCCTTCAAATATCACAGGGTATTCCTCATTTTGGATGTCAGTTTCGGTACCGCAACAGCAAAACCGATCGACTCGACGGAAAGGTGTTGCCCATTGATTATGCAATGAATGCCAGAAGCTATGGCTGTCAATCCTGGACGGTATCCAGCGCCGAAGAGTTTGAAGCCGCCTTCAAAGAAGCGAAAGACAGTCCGGTCAGTACACTAATTGAGGTGCATACGGCTTCCAAAAGCATGACCCACGGTTACAGCACCTGGTGGCGTGTTGGCACACCGGAAGTCTCCCCAAAAAGCTCGGTGGTAAGCGCCGCCGAAGATATGAAAAAAAATACAGGCAAGGCCAAGCTATTTTAGATCTGAATGCCAAGTATAAATAAACAACTTCCTATCAATCTATGATCCATTGTTTCCGGTAGAGTCTCTTTCCGAGGGTCAATGCAAGTCATCTGAGATTATATAAGAGGAAATTATGAAGGCAGCCTATTACACTGGTAATAAAAGCTTTACAATTGAATCTGTGCAACCTGCCGAGCCCGTCCAGGGCGAAGTCCAGATAAGTGTCTCCTATTGTGGGATTTGCGGCAGTGATCTGCATGTATTTCACGGCGCCATGGATGACCGGGTGGGATCCCACCGGGTGATCGGCCATGAAATGTCCGGCAAGATTACCGCCATAGGCGAAAACGTCCAGGGCCTCGAACTTGGAGATCCGGTGGTCGTCCGACCTCTCTCAGCTTGCGGCGATTGCCCAGCTTGCCAAAGGGGACATACTCATATATGCCAAAACCTTAAGGTTCTTGGCGTTGATATCGACGGCGCTTTTCAACAAATATGGACCGTGCCGGCTCACACCATACACAAGATTCCCACCGATCTGCGATTAGATCATGCGGCACTTATCGAGCCGGTGGCCGTAGCTTGCCACGATGTGCGGCGTGCACGGCTGATCGCCGGTGAAGATACGCTGATAATCGGTGGTGGGCCTATCGGCTTGCTCATTGCCATGGTGGCAAAGCACATCGGGGCAAATGTCATCTTGTCGGAAGTCAACGCCTATCGTCTGGAATTGGCGCAATCTTTGGGTTTCGCAACCCTAAACCCCCGGAAGGTGAATGTCGCAGACGAGATTAACGAACAAACCGCCAACAAAGGTGCCGATGTGATCTTTGAAGTGTCCGGCACCCAGACAGGTGTCGACACAATGACCGAAGCGGCCGCTACCTGCTGCCGGATCGTCATGGTTGCCATCCACGGCACCAAGCCAACCGTGGATCTTTTTAAATTCGTCTTGCGGGAAATCGAACTCTTGGGAGCCCGGGTATATAAACCGGATGATTTTAATCATGCCATCGCACTGGTTGCTTCCGGCGCGATTGATTGTAACTCGATAATCACGGATGTGCGCCCGCTCGACGAAATTACCCTCGCATTTGAAGCCCTTAGCGGGAATGCACCGTCGATGAAAAGTTTAATCAAATGCGCTTAAAATGGGAGTTAATGAATATCTCTTTTCGTTCGATACCCCGTCCCATGACATGATGCAAAATCCCAGGGCTATCTATTCCGGCTATCTTTTGCATAGGCATTAATTCTTACAAATCTAATTATATGTAAAGCACTTCTGCACGAACGTTCCCGCATACCCCCCTTGATTTGGGTTGCTTACTACGCCATATCGCCAGCCAAATCCCCGAGTACGGTCAAAATGTCCTCAGTTCCTTCATAGTGCAGATACTTCTCAAAGCCGTCGATGATGTTTTGGACCCTTTTGGCTTTTCCGTTATCGTGGAACTTGTAAAAGAACTTCTTTGCCACGGACATACTTCCAATGGCCTCCTCAAAGACCTCTATCGTTTGTGGGGAGTTTGGGTCAAAGCAAGAAGGGTCAGTTTTGCGGTATCGGAGAAGATAAAGCAACAGCAATATCAGCTGAAAATAAAGATTCTTGTAGTTTCCCTTTTTCTGCTCATTAATTAGCCTATCTAATGCACAGCGGGCAAAGAGTTTCGCCATTTTGGGATCTAGTCCTTTATGGCCTTCTTTCCTGAACATTAAAACACGGCAGATGGACCGTGCAGCCTGTATAGGGAAGGGCTGAATACCATCAACTCTTCTTCTCGCTCTGTAAGCAATGGCTTTGAATAGCGCGCTAAAGCCTCCCAGCGTAACGAATGTCCTGCTGGCAGCCTCGGTTGCGTGATTCCACTTTGCCAGCTTGAAATTACCGGCAAGAACGTCATTTACGTATTCTGTAATGTTATGGGGGGCCGACGTATAGAGCCATGTGGCTCTTGAAAACATCTTGTCTTTTAGTGCGATCATCCTAGCTACAGTAACCCTATTAAAATCATTTTCAAATTTGGATGAGATGCGTTCTATTATATCGTTACCTTCCGAAGTGCAGGCCTGACCATTTTGGTCGATAGCATGGACCCATAATTCGAGACTAGCGAACATCTCGGGAGCGGTTCTCTTTAGAACCTTGTCACGAATATCGTCTATGACCTTTATATAGTTGCTGGCTGTCGGTGAGATATTCTCAAATAGCTCAACCAAGCGCCTTCCCTCGCACAAGATGCTACTATATGGATCAGCAACTAGCTCCTGTATGCGAGGCCAACCGCGCTGGCGTTTAGGAAGGCTGGTCGTCTTGCGCATGGTTGAATAGTTGAGGCGAACCCTCCTGCCTTGAAGAAAGGATGTGTCTCTGGGTATTAGCTCCACTTTGGCTAATCCGCTGGCAGGGCGCATACGCACCCCAACGTTTAGAGCCACGTCTTGGGAAGGGGTCGACGGAAAGTCGAATACAGCTCGGCGAAGTGGCGTCCTGCCAATCTCTACCGAAGATGGTTCTTGCAGTTCATCATTCTCACCTCCTTCTATCCTGAAAAGCGCTTCAGCGAAGGATAGGCCATAGCGGGCAGAGTTGCTGGTACGTTTGTAGAAGGCTCTTCCGCGGACAGCCGCAAAGCTTCCCAGTTTTCGGACTTCTTCTCGCACTATACGGGCCTGGCATGGGGTTAAACCCTCGTGGGGAATGGCTCGCGCATCGAATGGGTCGTCAGGCTCAACCGGCGCGTCTTCTGATGATCCTTTGCAAAGAAATACATGGAGCTTCCGCCGTCCCCGGTCGAGCTGAAAACGTTCCTCGATGGTGTCTTTGAACTCGGTGCCCCCTAAGACTTCTTGGGCGTCGAGTAGGGGAACCCAGGTGTACTGGCCTTGTCCCTGAGCAAGTATAGAGATTTGAGGCATGGTGTCCAGGTAGGAAGGAATCCCGCCCAGCGTTCTTCGACCGTAAATGGCTGCTCCTTCGGCAACAGGGTCATCACGGTCTGCGCAAAGCCACAGACGTCCTGCCTTTGGTTCGGTTAACTCCCCTTCAGTATCGAGTCCGCGCGCGGAAAGTGTCTCCAGCTCGGCGGCAAGCCATGGCGGAATACCTATAGGCAAGAGCGGACCGCAGACTACCATGCCCCGCAGCTTGCCCCCGGGTAAGAGCTCCGCTAAGCGACGCACCTCCATCCGAAGGGCTTTTTCCATTGGCCCCAATGATGCCTTCTCATGAGGATCGAGCTGGCAAGAGTAACGAAAAATTTCCCGTAAGGTACTGCACGGCTCTGCCTGGACATTGTATTTCAAATTGAACAAATCCGATGAAGGATTCCACAAGCCCCATTCTTGACCCAGGCTCCATGCGCGGGGCAGCTCTTTTTGGTTCCAGGCCCTGTCGGCGATTACCCTCCAAATCTCTGGAAAATTATTGAAGGCTTGCCAGAAGGCTCCGTGATCAATCCCTTCAATGTATTTTTCGATTATCCTTCCTGCCCAGTCCATTCCACTCAGGCGCGGCAGATCCCTTGGCCTATCTCGAAGAGGGAGAACATAGAGTCGGTTGTTATAATTTTTGACGCGAAGGCGAAAAGTCGTGAACTCAAAAGCATCAGCACCTAGATAGACCACATGTATGTGGTCATTTTCACCCATATGGCTTGGAAAGTCACCTTCCACCTTGTCCAACCAGGACAGTGCTGCTGCGACCGGTCGCCAGACGAGCATGATCTCCCTCAGCCCCTTTCTACTAAGCTCCCTCAACAGCGCTTCCTGACCGAACTCGTCAAGGTTGTCGGAAATGGTTACCACCAGCTGGGTACCTCGAAACTCTTTCGGGGTATCGCTTTGCTTTGATAGGCCTTGGCCAAGTGTACCGTCAGCGACTAGGCCTGCCAAATGGTTAGCAAGAATGCGAGGTAATGGAAAGGAAACTCCGCGACCGACGTTCCAGCGAACAGTTCGATCCCCGGCTTCCACAAGGACACGCCATGCATAGGGGATAGGTATCCTCCGCAATGGATTGGCGCGTTGAACCCGCGCCTCCGGTGGCCAGTACAGGCCCGCGTGGGTGCGTTCAAACTCGGCTTCTTCACCGGTGCGGATGCGGCCGAAGGGGTTCATCGGTAGCACCGCATTCGCCAAATAAAAGCCCATATCGTGACAGTTCGCACCATGTCGGGTAACGCAATCCTTAAGACCGAAACCCGAAACGCCGAGCACACGTTTCATAGCACCACCTCCGTTATATCCTCAATAACAGCAGTAATGCCAGACAAGGCATCTCTCCAGCACCGCTGGTCTGTCGCAACCTGAACTAAGTGCAGGCCTTCACCCTTGCTAGGGTGGAGTTCTGCAGATTTGGATTCCATATCGCTGGCAATGACAAAGCCATGAAGGATGGGTAAATTGGGATCTCTCAATTCATCAAGAATCCGCGTATGATTTTGTAGGGCCCTTCCTGCAGAGCGGCCGATATCCTCCCATGCGGGGTGCGACTCTGACCCCGCCGTATGGACTGCCCAGATTACAATAACCGATCTCCGGCCTCCAGATAAGGGAGTAAGGACGAGATAGAGATGACCACTAAGTCGCCCGAGAAGTCGGGTAGCGGTATGCTCTTCGGCCTGGTCTGAGTGAACTACCTCCAGGACAGAAGTCTGGCTGAATCCTGTTTTCCGACGGCTGACCATGAAAGGACCGGGCTCAGATCCGGGAGCAACTCGGCTACCCAAGCGCTGCTCCCTGAGCAGATGAACGACTGAAGCCAGTAATTCTTGTAAGCCCAATACCGCCTTCGATCCATTGTTGTTGTTTCGGGATAATTCGAAGAGGGCAGCGTTGACTAAAAATCGAGATACATCTGCCCAGGTGCGTGCTTGCCACTCCCATAGGCGATCTTCTTCGTCCTCCCGCCGTAAGAGTCGCACGTAATTATGCCATATTTGATTATAGCGGTAATCATTTTGGAGGACATAGTTGGGCCGGGGGGCAGGCGGTGGAGCGGCTACCATCTCCAAATGAGGCGCTTGATGCAGCCCGGTGCACAGATGGTGGTATTTCCGCACAGTGCGGGCCCTATAGGATTCCTGCAGCAGCTGGTCGTCCCCAACTTCCGTGTTCAAATAGCGGCGCCCCTCAAGCGCGCAAAGTGAGAGAAAGTCCTTGAGCACTCTGTTTTCGAGGGTGTCAAAAGACTCGTATCTGGCTATGCCAAGCAAGCTTTGGCGGTTGGCAGCCGCCTTCTGGGCCATGGTTTCTCCCGACTGACGGGCAAACCATCGCAGACAGGCGGTATCTGTTTCAGCCACGCGGCCGGCAGGGAGCATACGCCGCTCCCGTAGCAGGATTTTCCGCGCAGCATTGACAACAAGCGGGAGGCGAGCATTCATACGTTCGGCTATGTCCACGATAAGCGCCATTCGGGGCTCGGCAACATCCTTGGCAATCTTGAGGATGATATTTTCAATTTCCGACCATGGTAGCTTGTTCTCTCGCCCAGTCGTTTTGGTCTTCTCAATAAGGTCATCGAAGAATTGCGACCAGCTAAGCACGACACGGGCTAGCATGGTCTCTTCGATTTCTCCCTCATTGCCTTGTCGGGCGCAACGTGGCTTGGCACCCTGGGGCAAAAGGTAGACAGTCTCTCGCGATCTTTTGGTACGTACTCTGATCTCTCCCTCCGCCTCTGTTAATAAGGAGTGTCGGGCAGCCATGACACCGTGTGGCGTCTCATACAGGCGGTATTTACCTCCAAGTGTGTCGAACTGGGGACCAAAAGGGATAAATCGCTCGTGGCGTTGGGGGAGGAATAACGAGGCCCGCGTGGATACAGACACAACCGGACTGCCCCAGAATGGAAAGGTAGCAGTACCCGTCGTTAGGTTTACTGTTTCCTCTCTGATCCCTGTTGACCACGGCCATAGATGTAGCTGGACCACAATTGTCGAGGGCATGCTATGCGTTGTCCTCCTCTCCCTTGCGTGTAACACCGCGCCATTGAAACATGCCAAGATTTCCGCTTTCCGTTCGGGCTGCATCAAAGGCACCGCCGAGTTCTTCATCGTTCAACTCAGCTATAATTCCCTCCACCTCACTCAGGCATTCGTGAGCGTTTTCGTTGCCCAGGTCTATACCCCTTAGCTTAGGAATGATCTTCTGCTCAACCTGATCTGCAAAAGCTAGCTTGTAACGTTCCATTTCCTCGACCCCGGGATAGTTGGCCACGTATTGTTCGATAGCTTGCTGGGCCCGGAAACCGAAAGGCCGGCCCACACGGTCCAGGGCTGAATTGAGCTGCCGGGAGTTATATTTAAAAGTTGTGTTTAAAGGAAAAGGCGGTGTATCCACCGGTAGATTGTTAGCAGCAGTCAACCGGCCACACTAAAAAGGAAAGGATACACCACCCATGAACCAGGAT
>Ga0126326_1000171_pt1 | contig 30323 bp, 25 predicted proteins | sample InaspJWI67metaG_FD_94485 | JGI IMG/M metagenome (GOLD analysis project Ga0126326, IMG submission 94485) | Marine gutless worms symbiont microbial communities from Oahu, Hawaii - Inanidrilus sp. 1 OAHU.JWI-67 metaG | ecosystem: Host-associated > Annelida > Digestive system > Unclassified | place... | reverse complement strand
CATACAAGGCATATCGTACAAAGAGTTATGGTTTTTATTTTCCTCTACCCTAATCGAGCATTTTAGCTCGATCAGGGTACTATATTTGTCTTTGTACAATAAGTCGGTTGAAATTTTTATTCCTTACGTCATAGGGCTCGCTCAAAAATAACTTCACATTTTAGTGAGCCGATCCATCCCGCCTGGCTGCGTTACTCGTCGGTTAAATAGCTTGTGCTATTCGCTATCCTCGCGCCTTGCCACGCGGGCGCCTCGACCCCCTAAAATGTAAATTTATTTTTTCGAGAACCCTTAAAAGTACTCATCGGCGTCATCGAGCAGTTCCTCTGCCCGACGGCGGGCAAACATATTGGTCAGGGTGTATCCAGGCACATGAGGATCAGCCGCCAGGACATCCTGAAGCAATCGGTCGTGAAGGTCACGATCAAAGACCAGGCGGGCATAGCGTTCCGCGTATACAACCTTGACTATCAGATTTTTCCCGGCCGACAGTTCAATAGCGCGATCAAAATGTCGGCGCCCGACTTCCGGTTTTCCACCAATGGCCGGCGGCAGCAATGTTGCCAAGGCTCCCAGATAAACATGGGCACCGCCGCCCTGGAAGGATTCGTCCAGTTCGACGATCCGTAGCATGACTGCTTCAACCCGCGACAGCTGGGCAATCGCATTCATGTCCTGACTATGGGCCTGAATCCAGCCGGCCCAGGCAGCACCGAGCGCGTACAGTGACGGCACATCCTTTACGCCGGTCTTTTGTATGGCTTCTTCAAATGCTTTGAAGCGTCCCTCCCGTGCCGCGCATATTTCGAAGCGGCTCACGCAGACGGCACGAAAACCGTAATTCAGCGCTTTTTCCGATAACCTGGCGGCTCGCTCGTCATCCTGGACGAACAATCCGGCATATGCGCTGTACAGCCGGGCCGCGGTGCGCAGCAAAGAAGCATCCGTCGGGTTCGAATTTACCAGGCCGTCGATCATCAGCAGATAGGCCGGCATGCCGGCCTCAACCGTTGCCGGATCGTCATTGTCCAGGATCGCTTGTGCGATTCCATCGGCCATGTTCCCGGTTGTGGAGGAGACCACATGGGTGCACCCGGACAAAATAACGGCCGTCAAAAAGAGAAACATACTGGCGGCACGTCGAACAGATGCGATATATGGCATCCGGATGCGCTGTTTATTGGATCGTGTAACGTTGATGGGTAATCTTCCTCCGGTAGTCTATAGCTCAAGGTTCGCATTCCTTGGAATTGCTAAAGTTATTGTGAACTTAAGCGATTGAAACGAGATTTTTGCATATTTTGATCATAAGAAGCGGGTATCCGCCTGTCAAGCGCAACAAAAAAAAGAGTAATCCGATTCATATCTGTGGCCGGTTGCCTGCTAGGAGAAGTAATCGAGAAAAGAATATGACACCTCAACCGAACCAGAAAGTTCGATTGTAGTGGAAGATTTATTCACGTGGGAAGCGCTGGTTGAATTCAATTTCGTTTTCTATCAGGTCGATACCTTCAGCCGTCAGGGTTGCGGTGGAAGCAATATATGGCGGAGATTCGATAGCCTTACCCAGTTCGACATACCCGCATTTTTCCAGGTAGACCAGGTTCCAGTTTACTTCTTTGGTAGTTGTGCGGCAGTTTTCTTCAATTTGTCTGAGCTCAACCGCCGCATAGGGATACTCCTTAAAGGTTTCATAAAGCATCAGCATGATGCAGCGTCTTACTTTGAAGTGGTCAGGAACTTCGGATGTGGATTGTTCTTCCGGCATCACAACTCCTCAAAACTTTAACAGACCTGGATCATCTTCAATTTAGTTAGCGTACATTGCACTATTACACGGTGGGATGGATTCACTCCGGCATTTGTCTAAATTTGCCACGCGTGCTTGCATCCCGCTCTGCGGGGCTCCCCTTCGGCTTAGCTCAGGGTCGCTCAACGCACACGGACGGAGACAGATCGCCCAAGCAGTTTTTTTGTCTGTGTATGTCTGTGTGTGTCTGCCTGCCCCGTAGGTAGGAACTATCGTACTGGGGTGGCTAATTTATTGACCATACGCTGATAATATCCACTCACACTTGATGAATACCAATTTTTAGTGATGATCCACGAAAACAAACTCGCGCACAGCGGTTAAAAATCGTATATGCCCGTATAGTTTTCCGGGGTGATCGCAAGCAGTTCTTCTTTTACCTTTTCGGATATGTCGAGCGACTGAATAAATTCGGCGATGGTGTTTTGATCGATGTCGGCATGGGTCCGAGTCAACGACTTAAGCGCCTCATACGGTTCGGGATAGCCCTCGCGACGCAATATGGTCTGAATTGCTTCCGCCACCACGGCCCAGTTGTTATCAAGGTCTTTATGGATGACCTTTTCGTTCAGGATCAATTTGTTCAAACCTCTGTGTAATGAACGCAAGGCAATCAGGGTATGCCCCAACGGAACACCGATGTTTCTGATCACAGTGGAATCGGTCAGATCCCGCTGCAGTCGCGAGACAGGCAATTTAGCCGAAAGATGCTCGAAGATTGCATTGGCCACACCCAGGTTACCTTCGGCATTTTCAAAATCGATCGGGTTGACCTTATGCGGCATAACTGAAGATCCAACCTCTCCTTCTTTTATCTTCTGTTTGAAATAATCCATCGATATATAGGTCCAAATATCACGGACCAGATCGATCAAAATGGTGTTGATTCGTTTGAGATTGTCGCAAAATGCGCCAAGGTGATCATAATGTTCAATTTGCGTAGTAACCCGTGAACGACGCAGACCCAGTTTATCATTCACCAGATGATCGCCAAAAGCGAACCAGTCGATTTGCGGGTAGGCAACATGATGCGCATTAAAGTTTCCGGTTGCCCCGCCAAACTTAGCTGCAAAGGGTACAGTCTCCATTGATGCAAGTTGTTGCTTCAGTCGATCGACAAAAACATATATTTCTTTGCCGATGCTTGTCGGCGAAGCCGGCTGGCCATGCGTGCGTGCCAGCATCGGGATTTTTTTCCAGGCTCTGGCCTGATCGGTGAGAACGTTTAACAGTTCATCCATTCCGAGTTTTAGAACATTAAGCCAGGCCATCTTCAGCGAATAGGGTAAGGCGGTATTGGTTACGTCCTGGGATGTGAGAGCGAAATGAATAAACTCCTTGTAGTCACTTAGCTCCAGCTTATCGAATTTTTCTTTTAAGAAATATTCGACCGCCTTGACATCGTGATTTGTGACCTTTTCGATTTCTTTTACGCGCCGGGCATCACGGCTTGAGAAATCTTCGTAAATACCGCGCAGGTGCTTAAACGTTGCCTTATCGAATGTTTCCAGTTGCGGCAGGGGGGTCTCACATAATGCGATAAAATACTCCACTTCAACCAGCACACGATATTTAATCAGGGCTTCTTCCGATAAATAATCGGCTAACGCTTCAGTTACCCTGCGGTACCGTCCATCGACCGGGGAAATAGCGCTCAACGGCGTAAGATTGGTACTCATAGGATTTATAACTCCTCAATGTCTGGTTTTTTCGGGTAATGATCCAAATTGTTGGGTTTCGATGGGCTTTTCGTTCAGACACTATCTATATATAAATACCGGTTGGTGTCAAGCGGGTGGGAAGTTGTAAGAAATGGTTCAATCCGGTGAGTAAAGAAAAAAGCGTCACGCCAGAATGAGCGCAACGCCAATTTAAAATCAAAAGGAGCTTGAAAACTAAAGTGTACCGACCAGCAGGCTTTACTCGGATTTTTTCGTGCTTGTCTTGCGGGTTGAATAGCCGTCGGCATACCAGCCGCCACCCTTTAGTTCAAAACCACAGGGTGATATAATTTTCTTGGCCCGGCCGCCACATTTGAGACAGGTGACGGACTTGGTGCCCATTTTAACGAAATCTTCCGTGATTTTTCCACATTTACATTCGAATTCATAGACCGGCATTATTTTTGCCCCCCAGTTTGGCAGAAGTAGACAGGCAGTGTCGTTCCTGTATTTTTTGGCGACAATATACCCACATTTTTAGAAATGTCAAGCCTGATGGAGGGAAACAACGAATGATCGCCAATCTGCTGGAAAACGAAATTAAATATACTCCGTCAAATGGAACGGTTACGATGACGCTGTGGGTGGACAGCGACGGGCAAATTAAAGCTTCCATAATGTAATTGTGGGGGTGCCACCCGTGGATTGCGTTTTATATTTGAACATAAAGACGATAGACTTTTAGGCATCATCATTTAAATCGTGGATCCGCTATGGATATCAGACAACAGACCTATATCGCCGGTATTGTTAAGGATCCGATCGCCATCAATTCTGTGGAGGATATTATGAATCTGGGGAAAAGAAAAACAATTGCCCTGTATGTTTTCATTGCGGCAATTTTACTGGTTGGATTGAGCCCGAATATGATTGCGGCCGCCAAAGAGTCGGCCCCGCGGCTCATTCCGGAGAGTTTCAGCAAACTGGCTGCAACCGCTCGTCCCGGTGTGGTCAACATACGGACGGTTAAAACCACCAAAGGCGGCGGTCGCGTCTTCCGCCATTTTTTCGGCAATCCATTCGGCGGCCGGGATCCTTTCAAAGAATTTTTCGGGCCTTTCGAAAACGGGCCTTCTCGGGAGTACAAACAGCGTAGTCTGGGTTCCGGTTTTATCATTGACAACAAGGGCTACATCGTCACCAACAACCACGTTGTCGAAGATGCGGACCAGATAACTGTAAAACTGTACGATGATGAAGAGTTTGACGCCGAAATTATCGGCAGGGATCCCAAAACTGATCTGGCACTGATTCAGATCAAAGGTTCCGCCGATCTGAAGCCGATGCGTATGGGTGATTCGGATGCCCTCGAAGTCGGCACCTGGGTTGTCGCCATCGGCAGCCCTTTTGGTCTGGAGCAAACAGTGACCGCCGGAATTGTCAGTGCCAAGGGGCGGATCATTGGCTCCGGCCCCTATGATGATTTCATCCAAACCGACGCCTCGATCAACCCGGGTAACAGCGGCGGTCCATTGATCAATCTGAAGGGTGAAGTGGTGGGAATCAACACCGCCATCGTCGCCAGCGGTCAGGGAATCGGGTTTGCCATACCCATCAATATGGCCAAAGACATCGTTGCCCAATTAAAGAGCACGGGAGAAGTTACCCGCGGTTGGCTGGGGGTCGGCATTCAGGACCTCACACCGGAACTGGCGGATTACTACAAAGTGGATGCAAAAAACGGCGTACTGGTGACCCATGTTTTCGAAGGCGATCCGGCCGACAGGGGCGGCATCAAGGTCAACGACATCATTGTTGAAGTCGATGGTGAAACGGTAAAAACCAGCCGCGAACTCTCCCGTAAGGTTGCCGGCCTGGGTGTCGGTAAACGAACCGCCATCAAGTTGCTGCGTGACGGCAAGCAAAAAACTGTATACATCGAGACAGCCAAACGCGAAGATCAGGAAATGCTGGCCCGTCAACAGCCTGAGACCGATGACAAACTCGGCCTCAGGGTCCGCAACCTGGATGCCGACATCGCCCAGCGCCTGGGTTACAGTGAGGATGAAAGAGGCGTCCTGGTAACCGATGTGCAGCCTGACAGCAAGGCGGAAAGGGCAGGCATCGAGCAGGGTGATTTGATAAAGGAAATCAACCGCAAGTCGGTTGGAAACGTCTCGCAATTCCGCAAACAGTTGAACAAAATCGAGAAAGGCGAGACCATTCGATTGCTGATGAAGCGCGGCCAGTCCGGTTTTGTTGCCGCTAAGATAACCAAGTAAGGGCCGTGTCGCGGATTACGAGTTGCGGGTTGCATCTCGCAACCCGGGAAGGCTCTTATTAGGCAAGTCGATATTTCAGGTAGGTGTGGCGCTTGCGGATCTTGTCGTTCTTTACCCCGATGGCCAGGGCCTTTGGGGTGCCGACTATCACCACCAGCTTGCGGCCGCGGGTGACGGCCGTATAAATCAAATTGCGCTGCAACAGGATGTAATGCTGCGTATGGATGGGGATAATCACGACCGGATATTCGCTGCCCTGGGATTTGTGAACGGAAATCGCATAGGCCAGTACGATTTCATCCAGCTCAATATATCCATATTCCACTTCGCGTTCGTCAAATTCTATGACGACCTTCTGACTGAACGCATCAATTCGGGCTATTTTTCCGATATCGCCGTTGAAAACCGTCTTATCGTAATTGTTTTTAATTTGCATCACCTTGTCGTGAATCCGAAAACCGCGGTCACCCCGGGTGACGCGGTCCTGGCCCGGATTCAATTCACGCTGCAACCTGTCATTTAAATTGGCCGCCCCGATGGCACCCCGGTGCATGGGGGTCAATACCTGAATGTCGTTGAAAGGATCGTAGCCGAACCGCCGGGGTATTCGAGTCTTGGTTAACTCCAGGATGATATCAACAACCTTCTCGGGATCTTCCTGCTGTATAAAGAAAAAATCAGACGCCAGCGCATCATCCGGCCCCGGTGCCACCAGATCGGGCAGAAAGCCATTGTTTATCTTGTGGGCATTGACAATGATGCGGCTTCGTCTGGCCTGCCGGAAGATCTCGTTCAATTCCACGACTGTCACGGCACCGCTGTCAATGATATCCTTGAGAATGTTGCCGGCGCCCACCGACGGAAGCTGGTTTACATCGCCGACCAGGATGAGCACGGCACCGGTCGGGACGGCCTTCAACAGATGGTGCATTAAAACCGTATCGATCATCGAGGCTTCGTCGATCACCAGCAGGTCACATTCCAGCGGATTGCGGTCATTTCTCTGAAAGCCTCGTTTGACCATGCTGAACTCGAGCATCCGGTGAATGGTGCGGGCTGAATGCCGGCAGGCCTCGCTCATCCGCTTGGCGGCCCTCCCGGTCGGCGCGGCCAGCATGGTTCTGACCTTCAGACGCGAATAAATTTTCAGTACCGCATTGATGATGGTCGTCTTCCCGGTTCCGGGGCCTCCGGTGATCACCAGGACTTTTTGGGCCAGGGCCGCGCGCGCAGCGTTTACCTGATTCTTTGCCAGCGTAATGGACAGCTGCATCTGGACCCAATCCAGCGCCTTGTCGATCTGAACGGATCGAATGGTTTTGCTGGCTGAAAGCAGGGTCTGCAGTCGCCCGGCGACACCGATTTCGCAGACATGCAAAGGGGCCAGGTATACCGCTTTGTTATTCTCTTTATAATCCGCCAGAGACCGGTTCAGGTCTTCGATGATGATTCTGCCGTCGAGTGCCAGCGCACCCATGGCCGCAATGACCGCATCCCTGGAAACGGTCAGTATCTCACGACATTTTGCTACAAGCGGTTCATAAGGATAGAAAACATTGCCCTCATCGGCCAGCTGGTTGAGCACATATAAAATACCGGCCGCCACCCTGAGTTCGGAATCGGCCGGGAAACCGAGCTTTTTGGCAATCCGGTCGGCCGTTAGAAAACCGAAACCGTGGATGTCGGTCGCCAGGCGAAAGGGATTTTCTTTTACCACGGCGACGGCACGCTGGCCGTATTGCATGAATATCTTGGTGGCGTAGCCTGAGCCGACCCCGTGGGCCTGTAAAAAGATCATCACGCCGCGGATTTGTTTTTGCGCCTCCCAGGCCTTTTGGATCATGGCAATCCGCTTTTGGCCGATGCCATCGACTTCGGTGAGCTTTTCAATATCGTTGTCGATGATCTTCAGGGTTTTCGGACCGAATTTTTTTACGATACGGCGGGCCATGACCGGGCCGAAGCCTTTGATCATTCCCGAGCCGAGGTATTTTTCGATCCCATGCACCGAAGCTGGCGTGGATGTCTCATAACTGGCAATTTTGAACTGCCGGCCGTACCGCGGGTGTCGGGTCCATTCGCCTTTCATCTTCAGAATTTCACCGGGAGTGGGCGCGGTCAGATTACCCAGGATTGTCACCGGATCGGACCGGCCGGAGATCTTGACCTTGGCAACCGTAAAGCCGTTCTCGGTGTTGGTGTAGGTGATGCTTTCTAATTGTCCGGTGAGATGGTCGTGCATGGTATCAATGATTGTTTTACAAACATCCACAGGTTAAATATTTGGCCGCATAGTGATGTTTGGCAAAAAAAGAACATCGAACAGATTGAACATCGAACATCGAACGTCCAACGTTGAACATCGAATAGTGATGTGGTTCAGCTCACCAATTTGATTCCAATTTTCTTCAAAAATCCGATTGTCCCATTCAAAATTCGATGTTGGACGTTCGATGTTCGATGTTCATTTTTTTCAAAAACCTCTCACAGTTCCCCGGGCGTAAATAAAAACACTTAACGCTCATAAGGCCCCCTACCCTTCTTTATTCCTATCCCACTCGGGGAACCGGTAATCCGATGCGGCCTCCTCCTCCGGAAAATAGGATTTTATATCGATGACCGGCGAACCATCATACGCATCGATCCGGTCCACCGTGATGCTGGTGCCGTCAATCGCCACGATCCGACACTTTGTAAGGGCGATCAAGTTAGGCCTGCGTGGTGAATGGGTCGCGAACACACCGGTCAGCGGATTTTTCGGGTTGCTGCAGGGATGAACCTGCAATATGCTGCGACCCTCGGGTGTATCGTTTTCGTCGAACCAGTAAAGCACGAGAATGTGCGAGAACTGCTCGATACCCAGCAATGCCTTTTCGTATTGGGGATAAACTTCGACGCGGACGTCGTCGTCCTTATTGTGAACGATGCCGATCGGGACAATATTGTAGGCTGTTTGCATTGTTAGTCTTCCTTCAGCTCCTCTATATCGGCATAGTAGTCCAGTGCTTCCGGATTGCTTAGCGCATCCTTGTTGAGCACCGGTTGACCTTCAATCATTTTTTTGACCGCCAGCTCCACCTTTTTCATGTTCAGGGTGTACGGCACGGCCGGGGTCGTCAGGATCTTTGCGGGCACATGACGCGGAGAGGCGTTGGTGCGCAAGTTCTGCCGAATTTTATCCTTCAGCGCTTGGTTCAACTCATGGCCCTCGGCCAGTTTCACAAAAAGAACAATCCGCACGTCTCCTTGCCAGTTCTGACCCACCATCACGCTGTCTTCAATCTCGTCCATCTGCTCCAGCAGGCGGTAAATCTCGGCAGTGCCGATCCGCACCCCACCCGGGTTGAGCGTTGCAATCGAACGGCCGTAGATCACCACACCGCCCCGCTCGTTGACCTCGATAAAATCGCCGTGACGCCACACGTTGGGGTACACATCGAAATAGGCACTGTGATACTTGGATCCGTCCGGGTCATCCCAGAAGTAAATCGGCATGGATGGAAACGGCGCCTTGCACACAAGCTCTCCCTGCTGATTGATCACCGGGTGGCCGATTTCATTATAGGCTGCCACATCCATGGCAAGTGCCCGGCACTGCAGTTCACCGGCATACACCGCTCCCATCGGATTGCCCAGCGCAAAACAGCCGTTAATATCCGTGCCTCCCGAAATCGAGGCCAGCTGCAAGTCGGATTTAACCTCGCTGTAAATAAACTCAAAATTTTCAATCGACAGCGGTGAGCCGGTGGAAAGAACCGCCCGCAGCGGCGTAAGGTCATACGTTTTGCACGGCTTGACACCGGCATTCTGCAAGGCGGCGATGTAACCGGCACTGGTGCCGAAAACCGAGATCTTTTCATCCTGGGCCAACTCCCACAGAGCGCCGGGATGGGGATGAAACGGGAAACCGTCATACAGCACCAGCGATGCGCCCACAGCCAGGGAGCTGACCAGCCAGTTCCACATCATCCAGCCGCAGGTGGTGAAATAAAATATCGTATCCTCGCGTTTAAGATCCGATTGCAGCATCAGTTCCTTGAGATGGTGAATCAATATTCCACCCGCACTTTGGACCATGCACTTGGGAAGCCCGGTGGTGCCCGACGAGTACATGATGTACAGCGGGTGATCAAACGGCAGCTGCTCAAATTCAATCTCGAGGTCCTGCTCCGAAGACAGAAAATCGCGGTAGTGAACGGCGTTGTCGAGGATGCCGATATCGGCATCCGGGTCCGTGTAAGGCACCACCACCACCTTCTCGATACTCGGCAGCTGTTTGAGGACATCGGCCATCCTCTGCAGGGAATCGATCGGTTTACCTTTAAACGAATAGCCGTTGGCGGTAAACAAGACCTTCGGGCGAATCTGTCCGAAACGGTCCAGCACACCCTTGATGCCGAAATCCGGGCTGCAGGATGACCAGGTTGCCCCCAGGCTGGCGGTTGCCAGCATGGCCATGATCGACTGCGGCATGTTGGGCATAAATCCCACCACACGATCTCCGACCTGCACGCCGGCCGCCTTTAAAGCCTGGGCCAACCGCGCCACTTCGTCATAGAGTTCTGCATAGGTCAGCCGCACAACCGGCTGGACTTCACCTTTGAATATCAGCGCCACATGGTCATCGCGATAGCGCAGTAGATTCTCGGCAAAGTTCAGCTGAGCACCCGAAAACCACTTGGCACCGGGCATTTTGCTCAGATCATCAACCACTTCCTGGTATGGCTTTGAGGCGATAATTTCGCCGAAATCCCACATCGTTGCCCAAAAATCGGATATGTTGTTGATCGACCATTGATACAATGTGGCATAGTCGTCGAAGCTTTCACCGAACCGTTCATTGACCATCTGCATAAAACGATACATATTGGTGGCTTCGATCTTTTCTTGTGTCGGCTGCCACAACAATCTCCCCATGATCATCCCCCTTTCAATAATTGAACGTTATGATTCTCATAAAAAATTCCTTTACTTGCTTCCCCGGTTCAGGCAATAACCGGTGAATCGTTTCCCTTAATTTTAGTCGGACAAAATCTGGCTTAAAACTCTACCGGTACTATTACCTTTTTATGGACTGATTCGTCAAGAATTGGACGCAAAATCAACGAGTATAGAAAATTTGGTTTGCAAACTATGAAGGTTGAGAAACAACTGAACAGCCGAATCGTATTTTCATAACAAGGAGGTTACTAATGCCAGAAAAAACTGTCGATCTGCGTTCCGATACGCTTACCAAACCGACTGCGTCCATGCGCGAAATGATGGCTTCGGCCGAAGTTGGAGATGATGGTTTTGGAGAAGACCCTACGATCAACCGCCTTGAAGCAATGGCGGCTGAAAGGCTGGGAAAAGAAGCCGGCCTGTTCGTTCCCAGCGGTACCATGGCCAACCTGGTCAGCCAACTGGTCCACTGCGGGCGCGGGGATGAAATTATTCTGGGCGATCAAGCCCACTCATTTTTCTATGAACAGGGCGGATCGTCGGCAGTCGGCAGCATCCACCCGCGGACGATTCCCAATCAGGACGACGGCAAATTATCGCTGGCCGATATCGAAGCCGCGATTCGCCCCGACAACCCTCGTTTTCCACGCACCCGTCTGATCCTGCTGGAGAACACTCACAACCGCTGCAACGGCAGCCCGCTCGAGATTGAATATCTGCAGTCCGTTCGCCGATTGGCCGACAGGTACGGATTGAAAATCCACATGGACGGGGCTCGGCTGTTCAACGCGGCCACAGCTTTGGGGGTGGAAGCCGCCGATCTGGCCGCCGAAGTTGACTCGGTCTGCTTCTGTCTCAGTAAAGGCCTGGCGGCGCCGGTCGGCTCGCTTGTTTGCGGCTCTCAATCCTTTGTCGATCGTGCCCGGCGGGCCCGCATAGTCCTGGGAGGCGGGATGCGGCAGGCCGGCGTTCTGGCAGCCGCCGGCATCGTTGCCCTGACCGAAATGACGCAGCGGCTGGCCGAAGACCATGCCAACGCCCGTAAACTGGCTGAAGGAATAGAGCGCATCGACGGGTTGTTCATCGAACCGGCGGTGATACAAACCAACATCGTATTTTTTCTGCTCACGCGCGAAGACATGACGGTCGAAGATCTAGTGCAGCCTCTGGAAGGTGAAGGCATCAGGATCCTTCCCACCGGTCCGAACAAGTTCAGGGCCGTCACCCATTACCACATCACGTCCGAGGATATCGACTACGTCCTGGAAGCATTCAACAAGGCAATGAAATGAGAAAGCGGTTTGCTGCCGATATGTCTGGTTTTTACAATTTTAATGGCGCGAATTTCCTCGATATTATTATCAAAGAGGTAAGTATCGAGCTTTGTGACCGAAACCTCAATTTTTTCATATATAATGCGGAATCATCAAAAGCTTTGAATGGTGTATTGGATACAGCCGCAGGTCTATATGATGGGTAACCTGCTGTGTACGGAGAAAATGCCTATTCAGATACCGATGGCGGATTTGGATGTCAAGGGACACTTTTTTACGGGTGGTATCCAACCTTTAATATGCCAATACTTACCTGAGATTCAATATCCGCCGCGCCTCGCCGGGAGTCGCAACTTCCCTTCCGTATTCGCGGGCAATTCGGACAATACGTGCTACGAACTGAGCGTTGGTTTCGGCTAAAACGCCTCTTTCATAGTAGACATTGTCTTCCATCCCCACCCGGATGTGGCCTCCCATGATCAATGCCATCATGGACATCGGCAGATGACCTTTGCCGATTCCGATGACGGACCAGGTGGAATCCGGCGGAATATGTTCATGCAGATGGAGCAGGGATTTCGGTGTTGCCGGTGCGCCCCAGGGAGTTCCCAGCACCAGTTGAAAATGAAGCGGTTCAGCCAATTTTCCCTCATCGCGCATGCGAAGGCAGGTGGTGATCATACCCAGGTCAAATATCTCCAGCTCGGGTTTAACGCCCACATCCGCCATTTTGGCCGCAGCACGCTCAAGAAATTCAGGGGTATTGATGAAAACGGTGCCTCCCAAATTGATGGAGCCGGCATCAAAAGAGGCCAGTTCCGGTTTTAAATCGACCGGTGCAATGCGCTCCTCGGTGGGCAGATTCCGGCCCGGGATTCCGCTGGTTGTCAGGCACAGAATCAGGTCGGTTTTTTCCCGCAGGGGCGCCACCACCTGTCTGAAAATATCCACATCCTGAGTTCCCTGCCCTGTGTCGGGATCCCGCACGTGGATATGAACAATGGCGGCGCCCGCCTCCCAGCACTCCAAAGCCGATTGAACAATTTCTTCAGGTGTTATGGGAATATAGGGCGTGGTTTCACGTGTTATCCGGCTGCCGGTAATAGCGGCGGTAATGATTAATTTTTCCATTGCAGAATCCTCGTAGTATTAAACAGGGATGAGTAAACAATCCCGGCCCACATACCCGGGCTTAGGATTACCCCTTAAAGGTGCTTGCACCTGTCAGATTTAAAAGTGACTAAAGTTTAAAGTGCAGCTAAAGTGCCTAAAGTTGTGGTGTCGCTGCGCTCCAACGTTATTACAAAATTATCGTGCCCTTCGGGCACACCTTAACTTTAGTCATTTTAGTCACTTTAGCGCACTTTAGGCACTATCTTCTAAACAGTATCCAGTATCTTTTCGCACTTGGCACCCCGTTTGATACAAAAACCCCGGCCCAGACCGAAATGATGTGCCAATCGTTTCTGGATTTTGGTTCCGATTAAAGGCAATGTCCCTGCAAATGTCCAGCTCGTCGCGACAGGGCGGGCTTGACCTAAATTTTAACATCTTGGCTTATAAAGACACCTAAACGTGCGGCAGCCCGACGTAGTTCTCCGCAAGGCTCCGTGCAGCGGCTTCGGAGCCGCAGACATATTCCAGTTGAGCGCGTTGCAGGCGTTCCCTGAATCCGTCGTCATCTGAGTACCGGTGCAGCATCAAACTCATGTAAGCCGAAAAGTCCTGAACCCGCCAGGCCCGGCGCAGGCAGGTATCAGAGTAACGCTCCAGCAAATCGTCGGCACCGGCATGGTACCAGGCGGTGAACGCTTCGGCAAGTATGCGCACATCGTGGACCGCGAGATTCAGTCCCTTGGCGCCTGTGGCGGGCACGATGTGAGCGGCGTCCCCTGCCAGAAACAACCGGCCGTACTGCATCGGCTCGACGACGAAGCTGCGCATGGGTGTGATTCCCTTTTCCAGGACGGGACCGTCGGTAAGCATCCAGCCGTTGTCCGTGGCAAAGCGTAAGCGCAATTCCTCCCAGATACGGTCGTCCGGCCATTCGTCGATGTTCTCGTCGGGCGCCACCTGTAAGTACAAACGGCTAATTTTATGCGACCTGAGACTGTGCAAGGCAAATCCCCGATCGTGATACGCGTAAATCAGTTCATCGGTCGACGGCGCAACAGCTGCGAGAATTCCAAGCCAACCGAACGGATATGTGTGGTTGTAGGTGCGCAGCACCCCGGACGGGATCGCATCCCGGGACACTCCGTGAAAGCCGTCGCATCCGGCAACGAAATCGCAGGTCAACTCGTAGTTCCGACCGTCTTTGCGATAGTTGATAACAGGGTTTGATGTGTCTATATCTGCGGGCATGACATCTTCCACTTCGAAGTGGATTGTTCCCCCGGCATCGATCCGGGCATTGATCAGGTCTTTGACGACCTCCTGCTGGCCGTAGATCCAGATCGCACGGCCACCGGTGAGATCGCTGAGTGCGATCCGATGGCCGTGACCACCGAAGCGCAGCTCAATGCCATGGTGCACCAGGGCTTCACGCCGGAGCCTGTCTCCGAGCCCTTTATCTAATAACAAATCGACCGTACCCTGTTCGAGCACACCCGCCCGGACGCGCTGCTCGACATATTCACGGCTGCGGGCCTCAAGCACGACCGATTCGATTCCCTCCAGATGCAACAGATGAGAAAGCAATAGTCCGGCCGGTCCGGCTCCGATGATCCCTACTTTTGTTTGCAATCCCATGACTTAAAACTCCTATTTTTAGGCACTTCGGGCCTTTTTCTTGACAACATGTTGTGGGAAACCGATTGAATTTTTAAGGAATTCTACCAATTCTAGCAAAGTATTTTCGCCACCAAGACACCAAGGCGCAAAGATGAATATAAACTAAAAAGCTTCGCGTTTCGCTTTGTGTCTTGGTGCCTTGTGGATATTCTTTCCGGTTTATCCGGTTTGGGAAATACCTACAATGAGGCTGTGATTACATTCAAAGCATAAATAGTAAGATTACAAACCAGCATAAACGATTGTTGTTTAATCAGGGTTTAAGCATTATCGTAATGAAAGTCAATCTTCTGATGAGACCCTCGGTATGGCATGCGCTGCCGCTTTCGGCCCTTTTCATAGCAAGAGGACGATATCATTTCTTCCCAAAGCCTCTTGATAATTTTCTGCCGATGTTTAGATTCCTCTTATCTTAATATGGCTGAATCCAGCACTCAGTTCACTTTCGGTATATAATCCGGATTTTCCACTGATCTTTTGATAGCTTATTCTCAATGTCATCAACTTAAAGACGGGTGCTATACCAGTGGGAGCGCTTCGACTCCCACGAAAAGTTGATGTTAAGTTAACGTCATCGATTAATAAATTGCTGAGAACAGCCAAAGTCGTCTTCCTGTCTGTTGATCAATTTGAGCGAGGAAATCAGCCATGTCTGATGATCGATTCAAAAAAGGGATGGCCATTCGCAAATCCGTGCTTGGCGAAGATCACGTTGAAAGGGCCGAGGTTAACAAATCGAAGTTTGATGCCGACTTTCAGCGGTTTATCACCGAGACCGCATGGGGATCCGTCTGGTCCCGGCCGGGGCTGGATAAAAAAACGCGCCACCTGCTCACCATTGCAATAATAGCGACACTTGGCCGGCCTGAAGAGTTGGCCTTGCATATAAAAGCCACCCGAAACACGGGCGTTAGCCGGGACGAAGTAAAAGAAGTATTGCTGCAAGTTGCCGCGTATGCCGGCATCCCGGCTGCAAATGCTGCCATTGCCATTGCGAAACAAATTTATGCGCAAATGGACAACGAGTTTTCCTGAATGAGGAGCAAACCATGTTACTTAAGATCAAACGTTACAGCCCGCGGGACTGGACTGTCCATCCGCCGTATCTCTACGAACACTATCGATCGACGGTTCTGCGATCACCGCGCAAGCCGCTGATACCGCTGTCCCAGACACTGTCCGAACTCACCGGACCGGTTTATGGACATGAGTCTGTCGTCCCCGGCGACGATGACCTGACCACCAATGCCGGCACGGGCGGTGAAGCCATCGGCGAGCGGATAATCGTCACGGGCCGTGTGCTGGAAGAAGATGGCCGACCGGTGCCCAATACGCTTATCGAAGTATGGCAGGCCAATGCCGCCGGCCGCTACCACCACAAGCGTGATCAGCACGCTGCACCTCTGGATCCCAACTTTTTAGGGGCCGGCCGCTGCATAACCAATGCAAAGGGAGAATATCGATTCGTCAGCATTCGGCCAGGAGCCTATCCGTGGGCGAACCATTACAATGCCTGGCGCCCGGCCCACATTCATTTTTCGCTTTTTGGTCAAGCTTTTGTGACACGGCTCGTGACGCAAATGTTCTTCCCGAGTGATCCGCTGCTTGCGCTGGATCCCATATATAACGGAATTCCCGATGAGAAAGCGCGGCAAAGACTGATTTCAAAATTCGCTCACGATGTATCCGAGCCGGACTTTGCGATCGGCTATCGGTTCGATATCGTGCTGCGGGGACATGAAGAGACACCTTTTGAGGTTAAGAGATGAAACCCTACAATCCAATGATGATCCAAAGCCCGTCACAGACGATTGGCCCTTATTTCGCTCTGGGACTTGTCCGCAAAGGTGATAAAGTAATAACAAATGTTCTGATTTCCGAGAAAACCGAAGGCGAACGGATCCGGATTGAAGGATGCGTGTTCGACGGTGACGGCCGGCCGGTTGAGGACGCCATGCTGGAAATCTGGCAGGCCAACCACCACGGTCGTTATAACCACCCGTTGGACGAGCAGGATAAACCGCTCGATCCTGATTTTATAGGGCACGGACGTGCAGGCACTGATCCGAAGGGGAAATATTGGTTTGAAACCATCAAGCCCGGATCGACTCCGGGGCTGAACGATACACCTCAATCCCCGCATATCAATGTCATCGTATTTGCACGCGGCATGCTGGTGCATGCATTCACTCGGATATACTTCGTTGACGAAGTGGCCAACCGGAACGACCCGGTCTTGGTGAGCGTTGAGGATGAAGCCCGACGAAATACATTAATTGCCAAGCGGGAATCGTCGGAAGGCCGAACCGTGTATCGCTTCGATATTCACCTCCAAGGTGATATGGAAACCGTCTTTTTTGATGCGTAATTTTATAAAGTATGAACATGGTACTCGCTCTTGATTCTGATATTTTTGCGCCGCTTTTTTCTGACGACAAGGTTGCTAAGCTTTTCAGTGACGAGGTATTTTTGCAAGCGATGCTCGAGGTCGAAGGGGCTCTGGCGCGAGTCCAGGCAGACCTGGGCATTATCCCCTTGGCAGCCGGAGAGCTTATTTCAGAGACCGCCCAGACCGTTTCGTTAGATCCGGCGGAAATTGGACAAGGGACTCGGCGAGTCGGTTTCCCTGTCATTGCGCTGGTGAAAGCATTGCGAGAAGCGGTAGGCGACCAGGCGGGTCAGTATGTCCACTGGGGCGCAACCACGCAGGATATCATTGATACGGCGGCTGTCCTGCAGCTGCGTTCGGCGATACGGATAATTAATGGGAGGCTTTCCGAGCTCATTCATTCTCTGGCAGGCTTAGCCGAACAGCATCGTTCAGTTGTAATGGTGGGACGAACCCTTGGGCAGCAGGCACTGCCCATCACTTTCGGTTTAAAGGTCGCGGGATGGCTGGCGCCGTTGCTGCGACACAAAAAACGGCTCGATGGCCAATGCGCAGGCCTGCTGCAAATTCAGTTCGGCGGGGCGGCCGGCACACTGGCGTCGCTTGGTGAAAATGGACTCACGGTGATGGAGGCTCTTGCGCGGGAACTGGATCTGAATGTACCGAGTATACCGTGGCACACCCAGCGGGATGGTTTTGCGGAGTTTGCCGGCTGGCTGAGTATGCTGACAGCGAGTCAGGCAAAGATGGCCCAGGACATCATTCTGCTGGCCCAGAATGAAGTCGCGGAGGTCGCGGAATCCGACGACCGGGATCGCGGGGGTAGCAGCGCCATGCCGCAAAAGCGCAATCCGATTGTCAGTGAACTGATTATTGCCGCAGCGCGCACCAATGCATCGCTTTTGTCGGCCGTGAACAATGCCATGATCCAGGAGCACGAACGGGCCACCCATGGTTGGCAGGTTGAGTGGTTGACACTTTCCCAAATGATCGTGCTGACGAGCGGCGCGCTCAAGAATACACTGTTTCTCGCTAATAACCTTCAGGTGAATGCTGCAAAGATGCGGGAAAATCTTGAACGCTCGAATTATCTCCTGCTGGCGGAAGCGGCGGTTCAAGAGCTGTCGGCAGAAATGCCGCGAACAGAGGCCCACGCGTTGGTAAAGGAAGCCTGCGCAGAGGCTGCTTCTCAAGATCGATCTTTGATCGATGTTGTCGAGGAAAGGGTTTTCACGGTTTCACCGGAGAATGAAATAGACTGGCAATCACTCGCAAAGCCGGAAAATTATCTCGGCCAAACACAGCGCTTCATCGATCGTGTGCTGGAACACGCAAAGCAGCTTTCCGGTTAAAATACGCAGATATTTTCAATTGCATTGCAAATCATCATGGATAATGGAACATACTTCTGACAACCACTATAATTCCTCAATCCCTCAATTCCTAAATCCCTAAATTTGGCTCGAATAGCCGTAGAAAGTGCCCAAAAGAGTGGACTCAATTAAAAAGTAAGTTACGAGATCTGAAATTAGCCATCCCCCCAAATCTCACGAGCGGTTCTGACCACCAGCTCCAGCTTGGCCCATTGTTCAGCTTCTGAAATCTCATTGCCGTGAACAGTGCTTGAAAATCCGCATTGCGGACTCAGGCAAAGATTGTCAAGTGGTACATACTGAGCGGCTTCTTCGACACGCTGAACCAGATCCGCACGTGGCTCCAGAGCACCCTCCTTGGTGGTAATCAGACCCAGGACCACCATTTTATCGCTTGGCACGAAACGAAGCGGCGCAAAATCTCCCGATCGCTCGTCGTCATATTCCAGGAAATAAGCATCTACGTTCATTTGATTGAACAGCACCTCGGCCACCGGTTCATAACCACCTTCTGCGACCCACGCACTGCGAAAGTTTCCCCGGCACAGATGAACCGCTACGGTTAGATCTTGCGGCCGGTCATCAATCACTTTGTTGACGAGCTCGGCGTAGGTTCTGGGAAGTTCATCGGGGTCGTCGCCGCGGACCCTGGCGCCTTCTCGCAACCTCGGGTCACATAAATAGGCCAGATTGGTGTCATCCATCTGAATATAACGACAACCGGCCTGGTAAAGCGATTTGATTTCATCCCGGTAGCATTGGGCCAAATCTTCAAAGAACTCGTCCATATCGGGATAAGCCTCGATGTCAATCGCCTTGCGCCCTCCGCGAAAATGAACCATTGTCGGTGAAGGAATCGTCACTTTAGGGGTCTGACCGGTAATTGATTTGAGAAACTCAAAATCTGCTTTCTGAATATCTTCGGTATGTCGCAATTTGTCGGTGACGACCAGACGTGGCGGTGCGAAGTTGACATCACCTTTTTTCCCCTCGAACTTGGTCTCGATGCCGCCGCGCACCGTGACCCCTTCCAGGCGTTCTAAAAAATCGACGTGAAAAAAAGTGCGGCGATATTCGCCATCGGTGATGCTTTGCAGCCCGACCGATTCTTGCTGTTTCACCGCTTCTCGAATGCAGCGGTCTTCAATCGTACGCAGTTGTTCTTTGGATATCTCATCGTTCTGGAAACGTTGGCGTGCCTGGAGCAGCTCTTCAGGCCTGAGCAGGCTGCCGACGTGATCAGCCCGAAAGGGTGGATTTAGTTTTGCCATAGGTATTATCTCCTTAATTTTGACGCATTCGTTTACACTATGGGGAACCTCATAACCGGGAAACAATTGGCTATGAAAAGAAACTGTTTTGAGGCTTGATTAACAAATTAAGGCTTTTTCGATTATTGTAAAGCAATGAAAAAGAACTCGTTAGCATCGAACACCTTTTCTTTTTATGAACTGGCGGCCATGGGTTTGAAAGGCAAGATGAATTCGGTAGATCCACGCAGTCCGAATATCGGAACCGTCAATTACAGGACTCTGGAGATTGAAAGCGGTTATCAAAGATACTCAGCGGTGGTATCGGATAATTTCTGCATTATTGCTATTTCGGTATACCCGGCTTTTTATTGAACGGTGGGATGGCAATATCCTTCAGAGTACTCTTTACGAGCTCAGTCAGTCTATTGGCGGTCTCGACATAAGCCGTGTGTTCGGCAAGTGCGTCGGCCTTGGCCGTGTTGAGATCCCTTTTCTCGGCCGGGGACCGCTTCTCCGGTGGATTTGTCTGCCACACCTTCGCCACGGCTTTCATGAATTTTGATTCCAGATCGCGGAGATCTGTGGTCATCTTATCCAAATCCGCAAAAGGATTGGCGGGTATCACCTTGCCACCCAGATACACCGCCTGGCTCAATCCGAGAATACCGAGTAAAGTGGGAGGAATGGTGAAGTCTGCCAATTCCGTAAGGCCCGAAATCAACAGAGCGATTGCGACCACCAAATTAAAGGCGAGCATTTGGAACTTCGAGACGTCGAACTCGCCCGCGGTCAATAGCAAATCTCCCCAGCTTTCCTGGCCTTTGTCCATCTTGGCTTTCACCCATCCTTTCTTTACCAGCCAAGACCAATTCTCGGAGGACAACCGTTTGCGGGTCACGGCGGTGGCTTTCGCGCCCGCCGTGCCTGCCGCGCTGATGCCAAGGAGCATGAGCACATCCGGCGACAGCGCGCTGAGTTGCCCTGTTCTCAGTAGGATGTAGGTGAGCAACCAGATCACCACGAAGCTGAAGAAGAAGATCTGCAGCTTGGAAAGGCTGCCGCGACCCATGGCGCCGGCGGTAATTGCGATCGGCGACCACTTTTTTTTGTCTCGGCCGAAGCATAGCACACAGACGACATAAAGAGCGACCACGAGTAAAATCGACACGACGATGGCAAACCAATGGCTGCTGACCGTCGCTGTCCGCTCAGCTACATAAAGGGGTACCGCACCCGGCTTCGGATAAGCCTTTTCTGCCGGATAGGCGGCCACCATGAAAAGCGCATCGAGATAAGGCCATTTTCCCTCGACCCTCCGAACGTTGAAAGTCAGTATTGTGTCCCCCCTCTGGTCCTCTTCTTTTTTCATTGATAGAATGCGCAGCTCACTCGTCTTGACCGTTGGGGATATATGATCGGCCAGATCCCAGACCATAAGGCCTTTGAACTCGAGTTTCTCTTCGGGTTTGAACTCTCTGCCGATCACCAGTCTGGCCGTTGATCCGCCGGTAAGCAAATGACTGTCAAAACGCGATTCCATTTTCTTGCTACTGCCATCGAGAGCGCAGATCTGCTCGAGCAACGAGCCGTCGCCGGCATTGGCGCAAACGGACTTCCCTTTGTCGGATTGACTCCGGGCCTCAGCTGGTTGAACGACACAAGTTGTTGTCAAGCCTACCAGCAGGAACAATGGAAGCACCAACCACGGAAGCAGGCCCTTGCCCTTTAGCCGCCGTCCTGGATTGAACCCGAAATTAGCTTCTGAATTCCTTATAACTCCCAGTGGTCTTAGGCTCAGGGCTTTCATCGTAATATTTCTCCTCTAATGCTCTCTCACCGGTTTGGTGCGGGATTCACGGGCGGCGATGTCCGGATCAATGCGCCAGGTAAACAGGGGAGAAAGAGTATAAAGGAACATGCAGAGCAATGATACATGACCGAAATAGGGTGTGAACACAGAAATCGACAGCAGCAGCGTCAAGCGGGCAAACCAGGGACGCCGGCTCATGAAACGTCCAATATGCAGATAGCGAATCGGATAAAGATTCATGATAATAGCTGTAAATACCATCAACCCGCAACTGAATATCCCCCAGAACCGGGCCCACTGGGAAGCGTCGTTGGCTGCCTGGGCGAAAATAATCAAAGGGGCTACGGCCAGCATGGCAGCCGCAGGCGTCGGCATGCCCTTGAAAAATCCTGGAATGGGGTATTTATCCAAGGTGAAATACACCAACCGGGCGATTCCCAGAACAGCATAACACCAGGCAATCAGCCCGATGGGTATTTTCTGGACTATCGGGTCTGAGAAAGCCGAGATGGTAATATAAAAAATCAAAGCCGGTGCCACGCAGAAACTGACCGCATCGGAAATATCATCCAGAACACCGCCCAGGCTGATGCTTTTCGATTTTTCGGCTTCCTCGTCCAGCGGCTCGGTAAGACCGAGCCTGCGTGCCAGAGCACCATCGAGTTTGTCAAACACAGCGGCGCCGACCAAAAACATATAGGCCTCCCGAATCCGTCCCTGATAGGCAAAAAAATTGCCAGCAAACCCATCATGGCGTTCATGAACGTCAGGGCATTGGGGAAAAAGGCCAGAATACGCCGTCGCAGCGGTTCATTGCCCAGACAGAGTTCATTCAGACATAGTGTGCCGTATTTACGGCAATACATGGCAATCGAGCCCAGGTTGATGACCAGGAATATAATTTCAATAAAAAACAAACCGCGCAGCGGGAAGTTTCCCAGCCAGGATATCGATGTGTAAATTCGGCTGGCCGGTCCTTCCGGCACGTAGAAGGCATAAGCATAAAGCAGTGCTCCCACCGGCGCGGCGACGATGGTTCGCAAACGGGTCAATTCGCTGTACTCGGGGTCCTGATCCTGTTCGCTTCGAATGGCAAATCCGCGCATGAAATGGGCGAAGTTATCACGGATAAGCACGGTAACCGTTAAAAGCAGCACCAGAATGGCATGCAGCAGTTCCGCCCGGTTGGGATCCGGGGAAATGATATGGATGCGCCACATGGTACCGACGGCCGTCAACGGAAAAATGATCGAGTACACCACCTTATCCATGATGCGGTCGGCCAGTTGCGCCATGACGGGGTGGGGCTGAAAGCGGGCGGCGAACCAACCGTCAACCAGATCGAAGGTCATGGAGACAAACAGCAGGACTACTCCCAGCGTATACATAAACGGACTGCGGGTCCACATGACGGCGACGGCACACAGCATTCCCCCAAAGACGAGGGGTGGACGGGCATAGACAAACAGCGTCGTGAGGCTTTTGGGTATGTAATGTCTTGCGGGCATTATGTTTTCGGTAACGATAACCGCTAAAAAATTCGATGCTGTATTGCTTGTAGTTTTTGAGAGTGTTGAATTCTCATCATTGAATTGGATGAAACAAATCCTACGGATTGATTTTCAGATTCAGCTCCCTGCGTGTGAAAACCTGCAATATTTGAAGATAATGTATTAACAATTATCGGCGGCGGAATTAGATGTCAAGCGAGAAAAGGATTAACTTTCCTGGGGAGCTATATAAGACGGGTCATTGGGGCCGGGTTTGATGCGCCTTAATTTTCTGGAACCTCGAGCGATCTCAATTAAAAGGGTTTCCATTTGTTCTTGATAGGCGGCCTGGGGCAATTCAGCCTTGCGATTTCGGAGCAGGAAGACGGAGCGCTCCAGTTCCCTTATTTTAGCGGTGAGATCGTTCACCAGCGAGACGTCGACCCCGGGTGGATATTCCAAATTGCGTTCAGCCGGCAGAGGATCGAGATACGCTATCTGGGCCAGCCTGCCGTCGCTTTTGGCAGGGTCCGGCTCGCTGCTGAAGAAACCGTCGCCGTTGTCATCGAGCACTGCATGCTCGGTGGGAATGCGGTTCTGATCGGTATACCATTTTTCGACACGCCGGCCGGCAAACAAAAAGGCTTCCCACATGGAAACCCGCCGGTTTTTGTCCCGATCGCCGGTATGTTTATCGAGGGCGGCGATGAAGTATTCGGCAAAAATGGTATTGTATTTTTCAGCCCTGGATCGGGTAGCGGATATAATAACGCGCCCCGGTCCCGAAAGGGCATGGCTGAACGGAAAACTCGTACTGGTGGTATTGACCACGACAACATCCTGTTGCGGCAGTGTCCCTAGAATCGCCGCGAAGCCCTGTCCGGTGATATCCGGTCCGAGGATCACAAACTTGGCCGCATTCTCATCGGCGGTTCCGTGGCCCAGCAAAAAGAAAAAAATCCGGTCACCGGGTTGCAGAACTTTTCTCAGTGCCTGAATCTTGTCCTGGATGACCTCGCGACGACAAGGCCCGGAGATTCTGACATCGTCCGGCTCAACCTGGCCCATGAGTAAAATAATATGCTCAGGCCGGTAGCCGTAGTCGACGGCAAGGATGTCGTGCAGTTGCAAGGCCCAGTGCCGAATTTGATCGCCATATTTTTTTTCAGCTGCCGCACCCCCCAGAATAACCGCATAATTGTGCATGGTCGGCTTCGGCAGAAAGTAGTCGCGTTGCTGGGCCGACGCCGATGAGGCGATGAACAGACAACCCCATATTATTCTGCAGAGGAGAGCTTTCATGACAATCCCTTGCGTCTGCGCAGCATCCATTCTAATCCAAAAAAGGTAAGCAGAAAAAGATAGACAATCGGCATGTCCCAAACATCCAGCTGCACATTCACAGTTTGAGTCTGCCGACTGTTTTCCAGATCTTTTACAAGACGGTCAGCGTTCCTGTGGCTGTAAAATTTCCCGCCGCTTTCAAGCGCGATTTTCTGCAATGATTCGCTATTGAGCGCTGCATCGCGAAATTCATGCAGGGCATCAGCCACCAGGAAACTGGTCGAAGCATAGCCCGCCTGACGTGATTCGCCTGCAGATGAGACTTCCAGTTGATACACACCCGGTTTGGATGCGCTGAAGGCCGCGCCGTATTCACCCGGCTGCGCGATGTTCCCGCTCATCCGCAGATCCTGTATCGCCTCGCCGGGGTCCGTTATTTTTAACCAAACGACGGCATTGTTGACCGGTTCGAAGCGCTGATCATAAACCCGGGCCCGGACTTTCACCTCATCACCGCTGCTGAACCGGCCGCGCTCGAGCACAATCTCCACCCGTGCCGGGGTATCTGTGGTCAGCCAGCGCAAAATTTGCCGCCAGAGCTTCTCGTGGGACGTGTCCTCGTATGGCATGAGCATTTGCCATCTCCAGGTTGTGGCGGTTGTGATAGCCATCGTCCGACCCCGGCCGTAGCGTTCGTAGGCCATAATCGGCAGCCGTTTTCCTTGGAACCGAAGCGTGGGGTGAACAGCCAGAACCGTAGCCCCCGGTTTTGCCCGCCCGGTAACATTGACCCCCTGAAGCTGCGGCATGGCGCGCCACAACTTCCGATTGGCTTCATCGTCAACGCCCAGACGCAGCAAAGTGGATCGTTGGCCTTCGGCGGTAAGGTGCAGGGTAAACTTGCGGCCTGTGGGGTGATCCCCCTTGCGGCCGCCGCCATGCAAATCAGTTGGCAGGTAATTTTCATGAACCAGGGTCACCGGCAGGAGATCTTCGATGGGGGTGCCGATGAATCCTTCGTCGAATGCAGTTGACCCGCCGATCATGAGAAAGCCGCCCCCCCGCCTGGAAACGAACTCCCGGGTCAATGCCAACTGATCGTCGGTGAAAAAGTTTCTGGGAATATCACCGAAAATTACGGCGTCATATTCAAACAGCTCCTCTTCGCTCGCAGGGTAGCCGCTGGCCAGTTCCATGGGCGATTCGATAGCCTGGCGCAGGAATTTATGCGGGCCGGTTTTCAAGTAGGTTTTAAGATGCAGCGCCTTATCGGACCCGGCGGCTCGGCGGATAAACTTATACTCGTTTCGCGGGTGCCCTTCGACGTACAAAATTTCAGCCCGTTTGGCCTGATTGTCTAAAACAAACGACAGGCGGTTGTTTTTTTTGATGATTTCGTCTTTCTGTTCAGGGATTCGGACGGTGTAAACCAGGATGCCCTCTTTTTCCGGAGACAGCTGCAGGGTATAGCGTCTCGGCCTGCCATCGGGTCCGTGTATGATCTTTTTGGAGGCAACGACTCGCTCACCCGCTTCGATTAGCAAATCAGATTCACGGCCTTCGTACCCCCGACTTATTACCGTCACCTGAACCTCGAAAATGCCCCCCTGCATGAATGATTCGGAAGTGTCGACACGGTTGATTTCAAGATCATTGAAATCCCTGTTTGCACCGATTCCAATGACATATACAGGTATATTACGGTTGTTAAGGATGTCGGCGTTTCGAAGGGGATCACCGGAGCCGTTATCGGCACCGTCTGTAATCAGAACCAGGGCTCCAAGGCGCAGACCTTTCATTGCATCGCCGACATTTTGGATAGCCTCGGCGATATAGGTCCTTGAACCGGAAAAAGACAAATCATGCGGACCTGACACGGGACGGGTATCGCGATCAAAACCGAAAACACCTACCGTAAAATTAGTCCGCAGCTGATCGACCAGGCCATTGTTACCGTATAGAATATCTGTAGCGACCTCACCGCGTGTACGCGAACGTCCCATGTCCTGGATGGTCATGCTACCTGAATTATCAATCAACAGGCCGATGGTGCTTTCCTGGGGCCTGACGGAAGACGTGGTAACGATAGGCTGCAGCAGACATAGAAAAATTATGGTCAACGCCGCTGATTTCAAAAGTATCAAAATCGTTTTCAAGCGGGGTGTCGCCCGGGAAGTCGTCCGCCGGTAAAAAAATAAAACAACCAGGATCAGCACGGCGACAGCACCCATGATCTGGACATATCCCAGGGGTGCTTGAAACGAAAAGATCCCTCGGGCCCAGTCATGAATTTTGTGACCAAATAGAAATTCGATGATATTCGCCATGCGACCGTTAGTTCCTGTACTCGGTTATTTCGGATAAAGACCGGTAATAAGTTTCAACTTGCGATTCATATTGTGCCGGCGGCGCTTGTTCCGATGGTGAAAAGGGATAGTCCTTGAACCGGTTTGCATCAGCCCGGGCTCTCAGGGCGGATGCCAGTTCGCGGGCAGGTTCCAGCAGAGCCCGCCACAGGTCGGGTTGATACATGAAATCCTCGATTTGTTTACGCGACAATTCCCGATGAATGGATCGCGCATCCACCGCCCAGTCGTCACCTTGAGCCCAGGATTGCGCAAGTCCCTGCGCATAGCTTCTGCTGCGCGAAAGCCCATCGCGCAGCTGGCTCAGGTCCTCAGGTTGACCGCTGAACGGCCGCCCTCCAGCCCCACGCGAGCGAAATGAACCTCTTTGACTCAATCTCAAATCTTCAACCTGCCGTTGCAGGTTTTCCAATTCCCGCGTTAGGGCGGCGGCTCTTTCGGCGGCCTGCTCGATTCGATCCGGTCCGGTTTTCGGGACAAGCAGGTTAAAGTCCTGCAGCCGATTGCTGAAGCGGTTGATGGACTGCTCGATCTTTTTTTCCATTTCCATCGCCAGGTTCAGCCGGCCGTCTTTCAGACCGTCTTTACTTTCTTCAATCCGCTGGTCGATGCCCTCTGATTCCAGAGACCGCAGAGCTTCCATGGCCTGGCGGGCAATCTCCGGATGCGATTGACGCCCTTTGGCGCTAATCGCCCAGATGGTCTCTTCCGTTTCTCCGAGATCATCCTGCAATTGATCCTTTTTGGCGATGATGTCTGTAACGCTGTCTTGGGCACTCTGAGATGCCCGGCGGTCCTCCTGGGCTGTTTTGCTACTTTTTTCGGCACGCAAACCTTGCATTTTTTTGAGGATTTCGTGTTCCTGTGTTTGCAGCTGCACCGCTTTTTCATTAAGTTGTTTTATAAGATCGAACACGGAGTTTGCCCCACGGCGCTGCGCCAGTTGTTCCTGATCGCGTAGATTCTGCAGGGCTTCGCGTCCGCTGGCAGCGGCACCACCGGCGTCCTGGCGCTGAAGATTGCGTGCCGCCTCGCGCATCTGATCGATGGCCTGATCGAGAGAATTCAGCGAAGATCGGGTCCGGTTGGCGCCGTCCCGGCGCGACCATTGTTGAGATAGGGCTTCGGCCTGACGGCTCAACGCTTCCTGCTCACGGCGTAGTTGCTCCAGGTGACGCTTTTGCTGCTCTTGGGTCATACGGTTTTTGCGGCGGTCGGCATCCATCTGAGCCCGGTTCAAACGTTCTTGCCGGTGCGCCAAGTCGCGCAGCCTCTTGAGAATATCCTCCTGCTTGGTAGCACCCGCCGAACCGGCCGCTGAGGCGGGCATCTCATAGCGATTTTCCAGACGGCCCATTTCCATCTCGAATAAATCGCGCAGATCCTCCCGCTCACGACTTTGATCGCTGCCACCTCCTGAGCCGCCTTGATTGCGGGCCATCTGGATGTCGGTGCGCCGGCTTTGGGCTTCAGCTTTTAAAATGGCCTGCAAGGCAGCCTGTTCCGGGCCGAGGGCCTCTTTCAAGCTTTCGGAGAATAGTTTTTCAGCCGCGGTTTGCATGTGCATGACCGCCTCGAACAGATGCGTAACGGCCTGATCGAAACTTTTATCCGCAAAGGAAAACCTCTCGCTCAGGCGGCTGAGGGACATTTGGGTCCGCTGGGCGATTTCACGCTGGGACTCTGCCACGACATTGACTTCTTCGACGAATTTATCCCTCGGCATCCTTTTTTGTTGATTCAGCAGTTTCCAGGTCGCGGCAATGATGTTTTTCTGATTTTCCACCAGGGCGCTCTGGGGGCGGCCCTGCCCGGACCGACCGCCGCCTCCGCCTTGTCCGGAAGCGCGGCGAAACTCCTCGTCGGTGTTGATCACTTCCAGAAAATAGATGTCGGACATGACCTCGGAAGGTCCGGCAACACCATTGTTGTCCGCCGCTGTCAGGTAATAGGCAACGAAATCCCCGGGCGCCACCTGCAGATCCTCTAGATAGATTATCGTCCTTCCATCGACCGCCGGGGAGCCATGCTGCTTTGCGGCGTCGAGAAAATAGACGTTTTGCGCGTCGCCTCCGGCGATGCTGTAACTCAAGGCAAAATTTGTAAGGCCAAAATCATCTTGGGCCGCAGCATTGATCGTTACCTCTTCCAGCGCCATGACCTTTAAGTCCCTGCCTGGCATGGTCACGGACACTTTAGGCGGGGAATCGGGAATTGCCCGGATAAGGTATTCCATCGGATTTTCAATTTTTCTTCCCTCGGAATCGACTGCGTCCACTGTATATGTGCCGTCACCGGCCACGACGAAAGAGCCCGAGGCAAAGTTCGCCTCAGGTGTTAAATCGATGGTCGATCCATCCTCGAATTTCAGGCTGCCCTTCTCAATCGGTTGATTGAAGGCGATATGCAAATGCACGCCGGTTCCCTCCGGTGCGATAATATCGCCGGCGTCTTTTTCGGTTTTGTTTTTCATTCCGGTGTGAGCCGGATACACATAGTCCACGTCAATCGTCTCGATCCGGGGCAAATCGAAAACCCGAATCCGGTACTGCTTGGAGCGGCTGGTGCCGATATCCACGTAATAGGCCGTGTCGGTCGTAATCGAAGACAGGTAGTGCATAAATTCTGGCGATGAATCTTCGGTCTGCATCTGGATGCGATTCCAGTCGGCCGCTTTCTCCTGCAGATAAAGATAAACATTATCTGAAGGCGCTTCGTCAATCCTGGCGATAACGGTGACGTCGCTGCCGCGCCGGATGAGAATATCCCCGGGGGCGACCTGAAAAGCTGTCGATGGATCTATCTCCACCACCGGCAGCGACCAGGGCCAAAGTACCCGCCGCGCCGCGCCGGAAAACCGGGTCGAATTCCAGAGAGCGACCGTTAGCATGCAGATCAGAACGATGGCGGTGCTGGCGGCGAACCAGGCTGGGCGAGCGGCTGTCACCTGTTGGATATTCCGATCACGCACGTGGGCCGCCGTATCTTGCCACAATGATTCCACCAGCTGTGAAGCGGATTTCTCCCCCTGTTTCTCCCAGTAATCCATGGAGGTGATCAGACGCTGTTCAAGATCGGGGGTATGCTCATCGACATAGTGTGCCAGCCGTTTGTCATCACTGCCGAAACGTTGAACGGCACGAAGGTATCGCCAGCCGACAGCTGCGGTCGCTGCCCCGATAAAGCAGAAAGAAAGTATCCGAGCCGTTGCAGAGGGGTATAAGGCCATTTCCAAAACCCCGCAAAGGATGAAAAGGGCCAAAAGACCGGTCAGACTCCAGCCGAGTTGCCGCACGTGTAAGATCACATAGCGGCGACGCCGGACGCGATTGATTTCATAGCGCAGCTGCTCGATGGAAGGCGTATTCATATGGACCTCGTCTGCGAAGTTGTCTATAGTGTATATTCAGTGACCTATTTTTCTGATGAAATATTATAATGCTAACCCTAGAAAGTGCCTAAAGTTGAAAGTTTTAAGTGAATCCCGCCGCGGCAGGTATTTTATAGTGACAATTTATTTGACTTAATAAACTTTAAAACCGGAATACAATTTGGACGGCATTATTTAAAGTCTAATTAAATATGGCGGCTTTATTT